>Ga0307515_10000277_pt1 | contig 125765 bp, 139 predicted proteins | sample 17_EM_MG_FD_194513 | JGI IMG/M metagenome (GOLD analysis project Ga0307515, IMG submission 194513) | Populus trichocarpa ectomycorrhiza microbial communities from riparian zone in the Pacific Northwest, United States - 17_EM | ecosystem: Host-associated > Plants > Roots > Unclassified...
TTACCGAAGCGCCGGTATCGAGCTCGACGCAGACTGGCTCGTCTTCAGGGCAGGAATCTCCCCCGATGTAATCGAGAACATGCCGTTGTCGCGCATCAATCATTGGGCCGAGCGCGCCGTGGAATTCTTCAGCAAGCCGAAGGGATAAGCCGTGAAGACCGTCGAAGCCAGACTTAAGGTTTCCGCCACAGATGCAACCGGCGGCGTGTTCAAGGGCATCGCGAGCAAGATGGATCGCGTGTCGCGCCAGGCGGCCGAATTCAACCGGCGCAATACGGCCTCGGCGCGGCAGCAGGTGCAGGATTTCGATCGGCTCAATGCGCTCTACACGAAAGCGCTTGCCGCCGTTTCCGTCGTCTATGTCGCCAAGGAAGCCTATACCGATTTCGCCGGGCGGGAGCGGCAGCTCACGCGCATTGCGATCACGGCCAAGGCGACGGACGAGGAATTGAACCAGGCGCGGGAGAGCGTGGCGCGCCTATCGAAGGAATTCGCCGCGCCGCCGGAAAAGGTCGTCGAAAGCCTCGACACCTTGATCGCCAGCGGCAAGAGCATGGGCGAGGCGCTCGACTTCCTGCCCGATGTCGTCAAGACCGCACAGGCCGCGAATACCGAATACGCCGATATGGCGAAGACGGCCGGGGTGCTCGCCGGCGCGATGGATATCACCAAGGAGAAGATGCAGGCTGCATTCGACGTGATGCTGACGCAGGGCAAGGCCGGTGCTTTTGAAATGAAAGATATGGCCACCGAGCTGCCGGGCGTCGCAAACGCCTACAGCCTGCTCGGTGACAAGGGTATGGATGGCTTGATCCGGCTTAATGCCATGCTGCAGACTCTTCGCGAGGGAACCGCGACCTCGGCCGATGCGGCTGTGCAGGCGGTCAACATTTTCGGCAAGGTTAACAGCGGCGAGACCCGCAACAAGTTCAAGAAAATGGGTATCGACCTCGAGGCGGAGATGAAGGCCGCAACCAAGCGAGGCGTGGCGCCGATCGAGGCCTTCACCGATATCACCCGCAAAGCGCTGAAGGGCAATCTGCAGAATCTGTCGCTGCTGTTCGAAGACCAGCAGGTCCGGCTCGGCATGACGTCGTTGCTGGACAAACCGGACAGCTACAAGCGATTCCTCGCGGCCGGCCGCGACCCGGGCGCACAAGGTGCTGTCGATCGGGATGTGAAGCGGATCCTGCAAGATCCTCAGACCGGCATCGACCGCATGAAAGCGAGCATGGATCGCGCTGCGCAATCATTCGGCAAGGCGGTGGAGAAGCCGGTAACGGCGGTGCTCAATTCGCTATCCGAAGCGACCGACATGGAGAGCGCCGCCCGCGTCGGCCTGGAGAAGCGCGGCTTTACCGGCTGGCGGAAGGAATGGGAGCTGATCAACCGGCTGCCGATCGGCACCTTTCCGGCCGCCAAGGACTACGAGCAGATCGCCCGGGAGGGCGGTTATGTGCCCGCCGACCGGCCGGAACTGAAAGACCTTCAGCGCAAAATGCCATTTGCCTACAACGTGCTGGGCCGGCAGCCGAACCGGCCAATATCGAAGACGCCTGAGAAGTTCGAAATGCCGGAGGCGTTCAACTACAAGAACCCGCTGGCGAGCTTCATCGACAAGCAGGACGCGGCGCTGTCGGCCGCCAGCAAGGCCAGTGGCGACGAAATCAAGGGCGGTGGCGAGGAAGCCGGGCGGGCGCTGCTCGATGCCGGTATGCAGCTCGCGCGGATGATTACAGCCGCCGCGGCCGAGGCGGCGCGGGTGCTCGGTTCAGTGAAGGTCAATGTCGATACAAGCGGCTTGGTGCCGAAGCAGAAGGTCAACGCCAATGTCGGCAGAACGGACACTTTCGTTCGCTCGCCGAACTCAGGGCATCAGTGAAATCAACGCAAGTAAGGATGGCAGATATGGCCGAAGAAGTGAGAATAGACCTGGGCGCGGCAATATCGATTCCGTTGCTCAGGGAGCAATTCGCGAAGGACCTACGCGATCGGGCCGGCATAGATATCAATAACATGTTCAGATCTGGCAACGCGGTCGCTGTGCCAGGATCGAAAATGAAAATCGAGAGGATACTCGAAGATAGCGACGATTGGCCTTTGGAGGATGAAGGTAGTATATGGGGCGGGACGACATATGCGTATGTAGCCTTTTCCAAGACGTTTGACAGCAGTCACGCGACCGTCCCAAACGCCTCCCCAAGTGGCGCTCTTTGGGCCGTCGCCAATAATGACGGCGCGCCCGGAGACGTCGTTGCGTTAATGGCTGATTGCATCGTCAGGCAAGCAGGGGGCGTCGGGTTCGGCGCCAACATTATTGCCCGCGACCACGGCGTCAACGCAAAACTGGTTGGCATGGAGATTGATCTGGAATTCTCAGCCGCAGGTTCGGTCGGCGCTGGTTCGGGTGGCCTCTATATCAATGTCTTCAATAAGACAAACGCCGGGCCGGCGATCCAGTTGGGAGGGCTTGGCGGCGGGAAGTTTACGAACGGCATCATTCTTGATGCAATTGTGGGTACTGGGCTTGCGCCAAATGGCTCGGCTTCAATGACATCGATGATCAACAGCGCAGGCGGCGTTTTTTCCGATGCCGCGATTATTCTAAGCAACACCCATCGTCTGAAGTTCAACGGCACAGGAGCCGTGAATGGATATTTGTCGATGGACGATGACAATAACCTGCGGATGACCCTTGGGGATGCTGGGTTTGCCATCAGGGACAAGACGGACAATAACACGCTCTTCACCTTCGAAAATTCCGGCGCGCTCTATGTTGGGGCGATAAAAGATCAAACTTCCGGGCTGCAGGTCCTTGCCGGTCGCGTGACGGGATTTGTAACGATGGAGGGCTCGGCGAACCAGAACGGCAGTGCCATCAATGTCGGCACTATCACCGCCAACGATGCAAACATCCGAGCTTTGGCGGCACATATGAAGGCGGTAGAAGACGCTTTGATCTCACACGGCCTTATCGGGGCGTGATTGGAATGGCGGTCGCACCGGGAAGGACCGGCAACGATCATTTTGAGCCAAGGTAGCGCTTCGGCGCACCAAAGCTCACAGGATTGCTGACAGTCACGCCTTTATACGTCGTCTCGTATTGCCCATTGACAATCCGCTGGCCAACGTTCTCGGGCGCAGGCACACCCATGTTCTTTTTGATGTAATCGATCGGGGGAGATTGGCGTGAGAATATGAAATCGCGTGAGGCCCCGACTACAATTCGGTTCGTGGCCGAAGTGCCCTGATTGGTTGTTCTGCTCACGAACGCAATATCCCGAGGGTCATCGAGTGGTAGGGGTAAGACTGAGATTGCGATATCTGGCGTGATTGGAGCGTGGATATTGAAAGGCATTAATCCATCTTTCCAGGGTTCCTCGACAGCCAGGCCGCAATCGCCGAACAGGTATTCTTGTGATCCGTCCCGAAAGGAAATCTGAAAGATCGCTTTACCTATGGCTTCACGATACACGTCAAACATGTACATCATGTTTGCCAAGGAAACGTTCTTGCCATGCAGCTCGGGTACCCCTTGTCCGCGATGAAACTCCATGAGTTTTTCGAGATAGCGCGGATTTCGGACAACAAGTGCCGCGAGGTAGGCAGCGATCGCCGCGCGAACCTCGCCAGGCAAGGGCATAACCTCAAGATAATCTCGAGCGAGCCGAAATCCCGTCGCCGAGGCTACCTGCCTCGATTTTGCATCAATTGGTCGGCGTTCCTTTTTGATGTTCGACGGGTTCGTTAAGTAAGCGATGAGCGTTTCGGCAGGGCCGTCGATTGTCTCAGAGAGCCAAATTTCAACCGCAGTGTCCTTATTTCCGGCTCCATCGGTCGCCGTATAAAGCTCTGATTGCACGCCGATGTTGATAGGTTTAGTCCGAAACACCGTTCCGTCGCGCTTGGTGACGTTAATTTTCCCGTCTTCCGCAGCCCAATGTTTGGACTGCACTTTCGGCCACCAATGATGTCGTTTCGGTTCGCTCATGCCTGTTCTGCCTCGCGATAACCGTGTTGAACGGTGATTTTTGGCTGGGGTATTTTGTTGTCGGGCGGCTGATTTTCGGGTCCACGGTTTTCAAACCGAAACAATCCCGAGGCGACCAATCGAAGGTTCGCTATCGATTCCGGTCTACTGAAGGCAAACTCGGGTTCCTCGGGGACAGTCAGCCTTTGGAGAGCGCTGAGAACAATCACGCTCAAATCCTCGACTATTTGCTGCAGTGAGACGCCAGTGCGCCGCTCCACCGTCGCAGCGTCGCCTCCATGCATTAGGGCGTTTCTCGCGTCGGACATGAGCCTGGACATCCGTGGGGCATCTTCCGGGACTTCGGTTGCGATCAGCTGTTCGATCGCATCCTTTGCCATCGGAAAGCGTGAGGCAGCGTGACCGCACTGGCAGACGATCTGATTCTTGCAGTTCGCACAGGTGATTGCGACGCGGTCCCGCTCTTTGACGTTCTCGGCGATCGTCTCCAGGGCATGCCAAAACTTGACAAATTGGTCGTCTGGGGACGGATCCAGCAAACCGTAGCGATAGTATTTGAGAGCTCGTGAAATGAAGGGCCGCGTGTCCAGGCTGATCTGCCGCGCAGTGATAAACAACTGCTCTTGAAGTTGCGGCACGGGCGGGTATTTTCCATCCTGCTCGTAGAAAACTCTCAGGTCCCTGGGGCCGATGCCTGGTTCCCATTCAATCGTCCTAAGTGGTCGGAAGATTTTAAATCGGCTCGACGCAGCCAGCGCCAATGTGTCGAGCGCCTTGGCAAGTGTCTCGCGATGCACATTCGACGCGTCGGCAATAGCAGCGGCTGGACCAATCACGATAGCGGTAAGGTCAATGACATTGTGATCCGGATCCTTTGAACCATTATGCAACGAAATTGACCAAGGCCCATCGTCGAGCAGCATTCCTCGTTGATTGTCCTCTGGAAAAACCAGATCACCGTGGACCAGGAAGTCTGACCGGAACTGTGGCATGTGATGACCTCTCTGGATGTCCGAAGGGCCGATAGTTTGCAGGTTGTATCCGGATACCGGCAGGGGGTCCGGGCGGCGTCTATCTATTCAGATCCTCGTTGGTGATCAAACCATGTTCTTGATGCTGCGCAGCATGGCGGCCTCGGCGCCCGCCGGGCTGTCATCGGATAGCAGTCCGGCCTTTTCGTCAATCCAGCTATCGACCGCCTCAAGCGCATAGTGTCCGACGACGGGCAACGGGCGGGGAAAGCCGTGACGCTCGAGCTCTTCTCTGATCTCCTCGAAAGCCGCTAGCGTCATGCCGAGCCGGCGCGCGGCCTTTTCGGGTGCGACGAGACGGGGATCGACACGGACGCGGACGGTTCGGTTCATAACAAGCATCCCCGTTAGCTCTGATGTGGGGTCCGGGGTGTCAGTTATTTTTCGCGCTGTGATTTTGCTGGCTTTGATTCTCGAACTTTAAAATCAACCCGTTGCCCGGCTTCTTTTTCAACCCATCCCGACCCAAGGCCATAGTCCAGATATACCTTATCTTCGGCAGTGATTTTGATGCTCTTGCCGGGGAAACCTCTGAGCCAGAACTGGACCTCATCATCTCCAAATCCGATTTCGCTCACGGCAGGATGACCTACCAAAACCAGTTTGGCGACCTCCGAGGGGTCTTTGATTTTCCTCATGTTTTCCATGAAGCGAACAACAATATCTTCAGGAGTGTCGCGGAGACGCAAGGCATCATCTAACAGTCGGCGGACAGCTTCGACCTCAGATCCATACCCTTTTGCATTTTGATAGGCGGTAATGCGATCCACCAATTCGGAGGGCAATACATATACGCGCCGTAGATTCTCGTCACTGGATTTTGCCATCACGCACCTGTTTGTTACCATCCCTATTGACATCGTTCTGACAATCATTCAATTGTCACCGTAGTGTACATTGTTATGTCAATCACGATTGTCAGTGAGGATCGATCATGGTGCCTTATAAGCGACCGACGCAGTTGGAACGCGTGGTGTTCTTGCTGCCAGAAGAGGATCTGAAGAAAATCGATGAGTGGGGTGTTCCCGCAGGGATGCCAAATCGCAGTCAGGCAATCCGAGAGCTGATCAAGTCCGGTCTCAGCAAACACAATCCTGAAAATGAAAAGGGCGCTGCCTCGGCCTAGACAACCGGCAGCGCCCTTTTCTTCATTCAACGTGTCTGAGGGAACATCAAATGCAGACGAAATCTATCACACCCGAAACAAAAAATTCAAGCCCTTCCTTGCGCCGGCGCGCCTTCATGACCGGAACGGCGGCGGCAACGATCGCGATCGGCGCGCCGGCGGTGGCGCTGGCGAGAGAGACCCCGGCCGACAATCACGACCTGATGCGCTTCGACATGGACGCCCATGATGAAACGAGGATCCAGTGCAACGCGGCTATCATACATTTCGACGAACTCGACATGCACAAGGAGCGGCCGCCCTTGCCATCGGCCATTGTGCGCGACGTCCTCGGCGATGATCACTGCGATCTTTACTATCACACGGGTTACGACAGCGAATTTCGCGGGGCGATGGCTTTCGAGAAAATGCACCGCTTTTTCGAAGTTCAGTTGGAGCTAGCCGCAAACCGCGCGAAGACCCGACCCGAATGGGCGGAATGGCCGATGGTCAAGGCGCAGGACTATGCGAAGATGATATCGCACATGCGCAAGCAGCACGAGGCGCGCACCGCGTGGGAAGCGGCTGTCGACATGGACGGTGCCGAGCGCGCGATGAATGCGCTCCAAGCCCAGTTGTATGGGCTCGAAGATCGCATCTGCAACGCGCCCTGCCTGTCGCTTCGGGACATCGCCGCCAAAGTCGAATGGGTCGAACACCTCAGGGCCAGCGGGTATCCGCTCGACGAGGACGATCTCGCCGCCATTCTTCAATCCATGAAGGATTTCACCAATTGCCGCCCCGCCGCCGCATCGGGGCAGCATCTGCCGGCATTGGCCTAGAGGCCAGCCGGCGAAGCGGCCTCGCCCGCCCCGTGGGCGGGGCCGCAAATAGACCTGGCCGAAAGGCCGGATGAGGCCGAGCACCTGGGGTTTCAGTGAATTTACCCTGGCAGCGGCCGAACCGCCGAAAGGCGGGCTGACGCGCTTTTCCTTTGGCGGCGCGTCGCGAACGACCCCCGGCCGATTGGGCGGCCGGGGGTTATACGATCGAGAGGGCTGGAGCATGAACAAGAGCGCACCTATCACACAGACAAATGCCACGCGATATTTGAAGGCGGCAAAGGCTGCCGGCTTTCGTCAGGTGCGGCTGACCACCTATCCCGACGGTCGCGTGGAGCTTTTCGGCGATATAGATGCACTGCCGCTGCAGGTCGATGGCGAGCCGTCGCCGTTCAACGCGTGGAAGACCAAGCATGAAGGATGACATCCCGGGTATCAACACGGTGAAACGTCGTCTCGCATCTGGCGTGATGGCGACATATTATTACCACCGAGACACCAAAACCCGTCTTGTCGGCGAGCCTGGAAGCACTGAATTCCGCGCCTCTGTCGTCGAAGCCGAGGCTAAATTGACGAAACGCGATGCCGGTACGCTGGCTGGCATCCTGCGTGATTTTGAAGATACCGTCCGCTGGAAAAAGAAGCTCGCCGAATCCACCAAGAGTGAATATCGCCGTGTCTTCAAGTTCTGGGAGGATCGCTACGGCACATGCCCGTTCAAGGCGCTCGAGGACAAAGAATTCCGCCGCGACGTGCTGAAATGGCACGCCGACTATGCGGAGCAACATCCCCGCGAAGCCGATAACCGTGTCACCATCCTTGCCCGCGTTCTATCGTGGGCGGCAAAGGACGGCCCCCTAAAGGTCAACGTGATGGACGGATTTGAGCGCGCCTATGAAGGCGACCGGTCCGAAATGATCTGGCTGCCGGAACACGTCGAGGTGTTCATGGCCGTGGCGTCGCCAGAAATGCAGCTCGCGCTCGTCCTGGCCCTTCACACTGGTCAGCGGCAAGGCGATATCCTCACACTGGCGTGGAGCGCCTATGACGGTACCCACATATCGCTGCGCCAATCGAAGTCGCGTCGCGGCAGCCGGCTGGGGCGTCTGATAACTGTCAAGTGCACCCTGGCGCTCAAGGCCACGCTGGACGGTCTGAAAAAGCGCTCGCCGCTGATCCTAACAACAAAGACCGGTCGAGCATTCCAAAAGCGATATCTTGCCGAACAATGGGAAATCGCCGCGAAGGCGGCCGGGCTGGATAAGGTGATCAGCGAAGACGGTAAGAATGTGGGTTTACACTTCCACGACTTGCGCGGCACCACGGTGACGATGCTGTTTCAAGCCGGATGCAGCTTGGGTGAAATCGTCTCGGTTACAGGTCACACATTGAGGGGTGCACAAGACATTCTCGACAAGTATCTAGCACGGACAAGCCGGATGGCAGACAACGCTATTGCGAAGTTTGAGAACGTTCTGGAAGCCGATTTTGCAAAACAACCTGCAAAACAGGAATTTGAAAATGACGCAAAGTAGTGGCGCACCCGGAGCGATTCGAACGCCCGACCCCCAGATTCGTAGTCTGGTGCTCTATCCAGCTGAGCTACGGGTGCGTGTTGCAGAGCCAGCGTTGCTTCCGGCTGCGAGGCGATCCACTAATTCTTTCGGATCGGAAAAGCAAGCGGCTTTGTGAATTTTTTTCGGCAACGTGCGGAAACGTTTGAAAAAATGAAATGATTTAAGCGCTTACGACGTGGCCGGGCGGTCGGGGATTTCGAAGCGAAATCTGGTGCCGCGTTCGTCCTTCTCTTCGAGGACGATCCAACCGCGATGGGCTTCGATGAGTTCGCGGGCAATGGCGAGTCCGAGACCGGTGCCGCCGGCGCGGACAGAACCGCGGAAGGCCGAAAACAGGTTCTCCTTTGCCTTTTGCGGCATGCCGGGGCCGGTATCGTCGACCGTGACCTGCACCCGGTCGTCGCTGCGGCTTGCGCTGACGGTGATCGCCTTCGCGTGCCCTTCATCGGCCTCAAGCGCCTGGAGCGCGTTGCGGCAGAGATTGTAGAGGACCCGGAAGAGCTGTTCGGGATCGGCATCGATCTCGAGATCGCGCGACACATCGATGGCGAAGGCAATGTCGGTGCCGCCACTGAGGCCGAGGATTTCGCCCGCGTCCTCGACGAGCGGCCGAAGTGCGACGCGCCCGCGCCGAGGCGCGGTTTCGCTGGCGCGCCCATAGGACAGGACTTCCGAGGAATAGCCGATGGCGCGGCCGAGCGTGCGCACGAGCTTCGACGACAGGCCCTTGGCGACCGGATCGTCGGCATCGGCCAGACGATCGGACATCAACTGCGCCGAGGACAGGATGTTGCGCATGTCGTGATTGATCTTCGACACGGCGAGGCCGAGGTCGGCGAGGTTCTTCTGCTGCCGGATCGTCTTCTGCAGGTCGCCCTGCATGGCGGCCAGGTGACGCGCGGCGAGCGCCAGTTCGTCATTGCCCTTCGGCGGCTGCACGATCGCGCCCGGATTCGAGGGGTCTTCGGCAAAGGCCTGCATGCTGGAGGTCATGCGGGCGATCGGGCGGATCAGTGTCCGGTTGATGACGAGGAAGATCATCGATGCGGTGATGAAGGAGATGATCACGGTGAAGAGCAGGATTTCCTTCGTATAGGTCAGCATCGCTTTCCGGAGCGCCTTGTCGCCCATGACCAGTTCGATATCCATGCCGCTCCCGCCGATCGGCCCGCGCACGGAAAACACCTGGTCGCCGCCGAAGAGCAGCGTGGAGAAGGCATCACGAGCATCCGTGAGGAAATCCTTCTCGGACAGATCATAACGGGCATTGACCCTCGGCGGCATGTCGGAGACCACGATCATGCGCGTGATATCGGCCTTGTGCAGCGCGATCGCCTTGGTGCCGGTCGCCATCAGCGTGTCGTCCTGAAGGGGTCGCGGCAGTTCGACATCGGGAAGCCCGTCGACCACGATCGCGGCCGCGGCTGCGGTATTCAGCCGGTCGCGTAGCCAGGACAGGCGCATGTCGGTCACCGACGGCACGAAGATCAGAATTTCGGCAAGGACAACGAAGATGACAGTCAGCAACAGGAGCTTGGTGGATAGTCTGGAGGTCAAGGGTATGCGATCGCCCTCTGCGGGCGACAGGCTCGACACCGTTTTGACCGTCTTGTCCACGCCAACTCCGAAAGATCAGGCTATCCAGGATATCAGTCCGTTCGCCGGTTTCCTCCTAATATAAGACGTAAGGAGAAAAACCAGCAGTTTTCCAAGCGTTTACTGTTACGTGGAGTGGCTGCGGGCGGTTCACCCTACACCTCGATCGACTCCAAAAGGCTGAATTTCACGGCACTTGTTGACTTTGAGGGCCTCTTTCCGTAAGAGACCGCCACGTTCGGAAGGCCAGTCCCCAGGGACAAAAGTCCGGACGAAATCAAAAAACGCTAAGATTCAAGAAGGGCCGCACTCCGCGGTAATTAAATAAATGGCTACAAAGCGTACCTATCAACCGTCGAAGCTTGTCCGCAAGCGTCGCCACGGTTTCCGTGCACGTCTCGGCACCAAGGGTGGCCGCAAGGTTCTTGCAGCTCGCCGCAACCGTGGCCGCAAGCGTCTCAGCGCCTGACGCTGTCGGACCTTGTCGGAAAATCCGAAAAACGAAATGAACCCCGGTCGGCTGAAGAGCCGGCCGGAGTTTTTGCGTATGAGGAACGGTGAACGGCGGCGCGGACCGTTTTTCATCCTCGAAGTCCTCAACCGCGAAGCGCCGGCGGAACCGCCGCGAACCGGCTTCACGGTGACCAAGAAACAGGGCAATTCCCCCGAGCGCAACCGCATCCGCCGCAGGCTTAAGGAAGCCGTGCGCCTCTCCGGCCGGTTTGAAATGCTGCCGGGCCATGACTATGTGTTCGTCGGCCATCGCGATGTGCTCGACGTATCATTTGCCGAATTGACAAAGGCGCTCGTAACGCGCATTTCCAGCCGGCACCAAACAAAGAGCCGGGCACCGGGAAAGAATGATGCAACAAAACCGTAATTACTATCTGGCGATCGTTCTCTCCGTCCTGATCGTTTTCGTCTGGCAGTTCTTCTATATGGGCCCGAAAATGGAAGCCCAGCGGCAGATCGACGAAGCCCACCAGGCCGAGCTCGCCAAGCAGAAAAAGGCCGAACAGATCACCAAGCCGGCGGTTCTCGATGCATCCGGCCAGCCGGTTCCCGGCACTGAGGGCGCGAATGTGACGGTGGTCACCCGCGACCAGGCGCTGTCGCAGTCCCAGCGCGTCGTCATCGATACACCCAAGCTTTCCGGCTCGATCAACTTGACCGGCGCCCGTCTAGACGACCTGAAGCTCAAGAACTATCATGAGACGGTAGACAAGAGCAGCCCGCTCATCACCCTGCTCAATCCCGGCAATACCAAAGACGGCTATTTCGTCGAACTCGGCTATACCGGCGCGCTGAATGCCGGCCTTCCCTCGATGTCCACCAGGTGGACGGTCGACGGCAACAGCAAGCTCACGCCGGAAACCCCTGTCAAGCTGACATACAAGACGCCCGGCGGCCTCGAATTCACCCGCCAGATCTCTGTCGACAGCGAATACATGTTCCAGGTCGCCGATACGGTAAAGAACACCAGCGGCGCGGATGTCCCGCTGACGCCCTATGGCCGGATCGTGCGCTATACGATGCCTGAAATCGCCGCGGGCTATGTGCTGCACGAGGGCTATGTCGGCGTTCTCAACGGCACGCTTCAGGAGTCCGATTTCGATCGTGAAATGGCGCCGGTCAAGCATCCCGCCAACACCGACGGCTGGTTCGGCATAACAGACAAATACTGGGCTGCGGCGATCATACCGCCCAAGGGCGTGACATTCGAGTCTTCCTTCAACCATACCTCGATCGGACAGCAGCTGTTCCAGGCTGATTATCGGGAAACGAGCGGAGCACTGAAGGCTGGGGAAAGCAAAACGTTCGACACCCGCGTCTTCGCCGGCGCCAAGGAAGTCGATGTCGTCGATTCCTACGACGAACAGGGCCAGATCACCGATTTCTACAAGCTGATCGACTGGGGCTGGTTCGAGATCATCACCCGGCCGATGTTCAAGCTGATGGACTGGCTCTACAAGTATTTCGGCAATTTCGGCCTCGCCATCCTTGGCACGACGGTCATCGTCAAGCTGCTCTTCTTCCCGATCGCCAACCGGCAATATGCCTCGATGGCCAAGATGAAGATGCTGCAGCCGAAGATGGAAGAGCTGAAGGCCAAGTTCGGCGACGACAAGATGGCGCTCCAGACCGGCATGATGGCGCTCTACAAGGAAGAGAAGGTCAATCCGCTCGCGGGCTGCTGGCCGGTGCTCCTGCAGATTCCGGTGTTCTTTGCGCTCTACAAGGTCATCTTCATCACCATCGAAATGCGTCATGCGCCGTTCTATGGCTGGATCCATGACCTCTCGGCACCCGATCCGACCACCCTCTTCAACCTGTTCGGCCTGATTCCCTGGACCCCGCCGCATGCGCTGATGCTCGGCGTTTGGCCAATCATCATGGGCATCACCATGTTCGTGCAGATGCGCATGAACCCGACGCCGCCCGATCCGACGCAGGCAATGATCTTCAACTGGATGCCGCTGATCTTCACCTTCATGCTGGCGGCCTTCCCGGCCGGCCTCGTCATCTACTGGGCCTGGAACAACACGCTCTCGGTTCTCCAGCAGGGCATCATCATGAAGCGCAATGGCGCCAAGATCGAGCTGTTCGATAATCTGATACGCCTGTTCCGGCGAAAACCATCATCGGCGTGAATGTGACTTGATATTATGTCATGGATTACGGATGTCGCTTTTGACGTCTGGATGCGACATGAGACATGGCTAAATAGGCCATCCGGAAAAGGCTCCTCTCGGGGCCTTTTCTCATATTCGAGGTGATGCCCATGAACAAGACAGTCGCGGTCAATGCCGCATCGCAGGAGAAGATCGGCGCCACGCTCGTCTTCCTCTCCGCCCTGTTCTGGAGCTTCGGCGGCGCCATCGCCCGCTTTCTCGATATCGAGGACAGCTGGACCATCGTCTTTTATCGTGCGCTGTTCGCCGGGCTGTTCCTCTTCGGATTCCTGCTTTTCCGCGATGGTCCGCGCGAGACGATCCGGCTTTACCGCAATATGGGCATTCCTGGACTATTGGTCGGGTTCGGCTTTGCGATCGCCTCCACCTGCTTCATCATCGCCATCTCCTACACGACCGTCGCCAATGTGGTTCTTATCCAGGCAGGTGTGCCGCTGTTCGCAGCATTGATGGCCTGGGTCGTCTATCGCGAGAGCATCTCCTTCACCACTTGGATTGCCATCGCAGCCGTGATCGTCGGCGTCGCGATCATGGTCATGGGCGGGCCGCTGCTGGTGCAAGCCGACCACATGCTGGGCTTTGGCCTCGTCGATGACGCGACGATTGCCGCGGCCAATCCCGGCATCGACATGCGATATGCCTGGTTCGGCAATCTGCTGGCTCTGACCATCGCCATCGTCTTTGCCATGGTGACGGTGGTGACCCGCCGGTTCAAGAATGTCCGCCAGTCTCCGGGTGCCAGCATCGGCTGCTTTGCCGCGTCGCTCGTTGCTTTCACCCAGGCATCCTCAATCCAGATAACACCGGGAGAGCTCGCCATTCTCGCGGCCTTCGGCGCGCTCAATCTTGGCCTCGGCATGGCACTGTTCGTCACCGGTGCGCGGATGATCCCGGCAGCCTTCGCCGCGCTTCTTGGAACGGCCGAAACCGTGCTGAGCCCGGTCTGGGTGGCAATCATCCATCATGAGGTTCCCGGCCCGGAGACGATGATCGGCGGCGCGATCGTGCTAGCCGCGCTGCTCGGATACCTGCTGTCGGCGCTGAGGAAGCAGGAAGCGCAGGCTTGACAATCGGGGATAAAACCCGGAAGCCCCGAAGTCCTGTCAGTAAATGCGAGCCCTCTCATGGCCAATGTGCAGCCCGACCTTGACGTGAAGGTGTTCTCCCGTCCCTGGATCTTCATCCGCGGCGTGCCGGCGATGAAATTCCTGCCGCCAGAGGGCCCGGCCGAAATCGCCTTTGCCGGCCGCTCGAATGTCGGCAAGTCCTCGCTGATCAATGCGCTTGTCGGTCAGAACGGCCTGGCGCGGACATCCAACACACCGGGGCGGACGCAGGAGCTCAACTATTTCGTGCCGGACGGCTATTCCGGTGGTGCCGACGACATGCCGCCCTGCGCGCTGGTCGACATGCCGGGCTACGGCTATGCCGAAGCACCCAAGGAGCAGGTCGACGCCTGGACCAAGCTCGTCTTCGATTATCTCCGGGGCCGCTCGACGCTCAAGCGCGTCTATGTGCTGATCGACAGCCGCCACGGCATCAAGAAGAACGACGATGAGGTGCTGGACCTTCTCGACAAGGCCGCCATTTCCTACCAGGTCGTGCTGACCAAGTCGGACAAGATCAAGCCCTCGGCGCTGGAAAAGCTGAAGGCGGAGACCTCCACCAAGATCGCCAAGCATCCGGCCGCCTATCCCTTCATCCTCACGACCTCGTCGGAAAAATCCGAAGGAATCGAGACGCTGCGCGAAGCCATCATCGAGGTTCTGACCATTTAACGAAGAGGCCACCATGACGTCAGGTAATCCGGGCAAGTCCATCGCCCAGCTTTCCGTGCTGATCCAGTCCGGGGCGCTCGATCCGGTCGCGCTGGCCGAGGAAACGCTGGACGGCATCAGGGGATACAAGGACCCGTCCGTCTTCATCGCTCTGACGCCGGAGCGGGCGATGGCCGAGGCCAAAGTCTCGTCGGCGCGCATCAAAGGCGGCCGATCGCTCGGGCTGCTGGATGGTATCCCGATCGCCTGGAAAGATCTGTTCGACCTTGAAGGCATGACGACGACGGCGGGATCGGTGATCCTCGCCGATGCGCCGAAAGCCGCTGGAGATGCCGCAATCGTCACCGCTCTGATGTCAGCCGGCATGGTCGCGGTCGGCCGCACGAACATGACCGAATTCGCATTTTCCGGGCTTGGTATCAATCCACATTACGGCACGCCGGAAAATCCGCATTCGACCGACGAACCCCGAATTCCCGGTGGCTCTTCGTCAGGCGCGGGCGTGGCGGTAGCCGCCGGCCTCGTGCCGGTCGCGATGGGCTCGGATACCGGCGGGTCGGTCCGCATTCCGGCGGCCTTCAACGGCATTGTCGGATATAAATCCACGCGCGGGCGCTACTCGATGGACGGCGTGTTTCCCCTTTCCAAGAGCCTCGACTCGCTCGGCCCCCTCTGCCGCACGGTGCAGGACGCCGTTTGGATCGATGCCGCCATGCGCGGGCTGACTGCATCCGAAGTCCGCAGGCGATCGCTTGAAGGGCTTTCTCTCGTGGTGCCCGAGACCGTCTTTTTCGATGAGATCGAGCCAGGGGTCGCGTCCGCTTTCGAGGCCGCTCTCGGACGGTTGTCAAAGGCCGGTGCGAAGATCCGTCGCCAGGCCTTCCCGCACTTCTCCGAGATTTTCGAACTCTATGCGAAGCATGGGCCGCTCGTCACCGCGGAAGCCTACGCCCTGCACCGCGAGCGGCTCGATACGCCCGAAGCGACGACCATGGACCGCATTGTCGCGATGCGCATGAGGCTGGGTACCAAGACCGCTATGACGGACTATGTTGCCTTGTTGGAAGCGCGCGAACGGATGATTGCCTCGCTTTCGAGCCAGGTGGGCGCCGATGAGATCATCGTCTCGCCGACACTGCCGCATGTCGCGCCGCCCATCGCGCCGCTAACCAAGGACGACGAGCTTTTCTTCAAGACGAATGGCAAAACATTGCGCAACACGCTGGTCGGCAATTTCCTCGATTGGTGCGGCGTTTCCATCCCTTGCGGCACGGGCGCCGCCGGAATGCCGGTGGGGCTGCTGCTCTCGGGCCTGCCGAATACCGACGAACACCTGCTTGGCGTAGCACTTGCCGCCGAAGAGATTGTGAGAGGCTGACATGGCGAACTATTTGATCATATCCGACGTCGCGCCTCATCATGCCGATTGGAACGTGCTCTACGCGGCCTATGCCAACTATTACAAGGTCGAGCAGAATCAGGAGATGCGCGACAGGACCTGGGGCTGGGTCATCGAAGGGCGGATCATCTGCATGATGGCGCTCAACGAAGAGGGCCGGCCCGTCGGTTTCGCCCATATCCGCGAATTCCTCCGGCCGCTGTCATCGACCGTCGCCGGCTATCTCGACGATCTCTTCATCGATCCGAGCCAGCGTGGGGGCGGCGTGGTGGATCAGCTCTTTTCCGCCGCCACGGCGCTTGGCCGAGAGAAGAACTGGTCGGTGATCCGCTGGATCACACGCGACGACAATTACCGCGCCCGCTCGGTCTATGACCGGATTGCAACACGGACGAACTGGATCACTTACGATCTGACACCCTGAGGCGAAAGCCGCCCCAGCAAGGGTTCTTTGCCGGGGCGGCCTCGCTACAACCGAATAGGCCGATCAGCCCTTCGGCAGCAGCACCTTGTCGATCACGTGGATCACGCCGTTCGACTGCTTGACGTCGGCGATGGTCACCGTGGCGACGTCACCCATTTCGTCCTTGATCATGATCTTCTTGCCCTTGCGGGTAGCGGTCAGTTCGCAGCCGCCGACGGTCTTGATCTTGTGCATGCCGCCGTCGTCCTTGATCATCTTCTTGATCGCCTTGGACATGGCGTCGGCCGCCACGACGTGGCAGGTCAGGACCTTCACGAGCATGGCCTTGTTTTCCGGCTTGAGCAGCGTATCGACAGTGCCTTTCGGAAGTGCGGCAAAGGCTTCGTTGGTCGGCGCGAAGACCGTGAACGGGCCTTTGCCCATCAGCGTATCGACCAATCCGGCAGCCTTGACGGCGGCGACCAGCGTGGTGTGATCCTTCGAATTGACGGCATTTTCGACGATGTTCCTGGTGTCGTACATCGGCGCGCCGCCGACATCAGGGTTCATCGCGGCGTGCGCGAATATGGCGGAGCCGGCAAAAGCGGAGACGATGGCGAGATTGCGAAGCGAGGTCCTGAGCATTCGAATTTCCTTCCCAGTTTTCAAGTTGCATCGCCGGCCGGGGGTCGGCGTTCCCCGTGTTGCCGGAGATGCAATGAGTTACGGAAGGCTCGGAAATTAAGTTTCAGGCCAGGATACGATTTTGTTCTTGGGTAGCCACAAGGCATTGTTTGAAAAAGAAAATGCCGCCAGAAGGCGGCGTTGATCACTGGCACGGCAAGTTAGTTCTCAGAGAAAGCGGGTCTTGCCAAGCGCGACGATCGCCCCTGTCGGGGCACCCCCGGGTGCGCCGCCATAGGGCTCGATGCTGATCGCGATCGTCTTGCCCTCGGTGAAGCTCTTGCGCATCTCGTTGGTCACGATGATCTCGCCGTTGCCGTTGTCGGGCAGGATGCCGAGCGATTGCGGCGGCTTTCCCTCGTCGATGATCCAGACTTCAAGCGATTTCGGCTCGTTCTGCTTGAGCGCCGCCGGAACCACGCTCAGCCGGCCGGAGTCGAAATCGAAGGTCGCGACGAGATTGATCGGCGAATCCTTGCCGCTCAATTCAGCGACAAGCGGCTTTCCCCGCGTACCCGGAAGGAAGGTCGTGCCTTCGAAATAGATGACGCCGGCGGCCAGCGCGAGCGAGGCGACAGTCAGACCGCGCCAAACCATCACCGAGCCCCAGATGCCTTCGAGCAGTCCGGGTGCGCGCGCTTCCCCGGCGCCGAAAATCCTCCGCTCGATCCTGTTATAGAGATCGGCAGGCGGCCGGATATCTTCGTAGCCGTCATTGAAACCGGACAAGTTGGTCTGCCAGCGCCGCACCTGCTGGGCGAAGCGGCGATCAACCGCCATGCGGGCCTCGACCTTGCGGCGGTCTTCGGCCGAGAGGACACCGAGCACATATTCGCCGGAGATGATCTCATCCCGGCTGCGATCCCATTCTTCAGGTTTATCGCTGCTCATTGCTCCAAACACTCTCTCAGTTTGATCAGGCTCCGCCGGAGCCAGGTCCGCATCGTGTTCAACGGCACCTTATATGTATCGGCGAGTTCCTGGTAGCTCAAACCTTCCACATAGGCGCGCCTGACAGCTTCAGCCTTATCAGATTCGAGGGTTTGCATACATCTGTCAATCCGCCTGCCTTCGCTCGCATTGATGGCGTCCTCCTCGGGACCTGCACTCTCCGCTGCCAGGTCGAAGGCCTCCTCGATCGAGGATGCTTCAGGTTTCCGCGCTCTGATCAGGTCGATCGCATGGTTCCGCGCGATCGCCGCCAGCCAGGTCATCGGGCTGCCTTGTTCAGGCTGATAGCGCTCCGCTCTCCGCCACACCTTGATATAGACCTCCTGCAATGCCTCGTCGGCATCACCCTTGTCTCGCAGGATACGTAAGGCGATGGCGAAAAGTTTCGCCGATGTCAGGTCATAAAGACGCGTGAAGGCGGCGCGGTCGCGGAGCACCACGCGTCCCAGCAAGGTAGCCAACTCGTCCATGAGGCATTCGTCCCTTGGGTCATCCGTATCCACCCGCTCCAAAGGGCAGGCATGACTCGATGCCGGAAATACGTCGAATTCCCTCCGACGGATCATTCCATGTGACAAAAACATCGGTTAAAGAGGCTCACGAATTTGCCAATCCTCTAGTCCCGAGGCCTTCATGTCCCAGTCCGAAAGCGAAATCCAGGCAAGCCTTCTCGTCCAGGCCCTGCCCTTCATGCAACGCTACGAGAACAAGACGATCGTGGTGAAATATGGCGGTCATGCCATGGGCAATCCGGAACTGGGCAAGGCCTTCGCCAGTGATATCGGGCTTCTCAAGCAATCCGGCGTCAACCCGATCGTGGTCCATGGCGGCGGGCCGCAAATCGGCGCCATGCTGGCCAAGCTCGGCATCGAATCCCGTTTCGAAAACGGTTTGCGCGTCACCGACCAGAAGACGGTCGAGATCGTGGAGATGGTGCTCGCCGGCTCGATCAACAAGGAAATCGTCGCGCTGATCAACCAGACCGGCGAATGGGCGATCGGGCTCTGCGGCAAGGACGGCAACATGGTCTTCGCCGAAAAGGCCAAGAAGGTGGTGGTCGATCCGGATTCCAACATCGAACGCGTCCTCGATCTCGGCTTCGTCGGCGAGGTGGTCGAAGTCGATCGCACGCTGCTCGACCTGCTGGCCCGCTCCGAGATGATCCCGGTCATCGCACCTGTGGCGCCGGGCCGCGACGGGCACACCTACAATATCAATGCCGATACGTTCGCCGGGGCCATCGCCGGCGCGCTCAATGCCACGCGGCTACTTTTCCTCACCGACGTGCCCGGCGTGTTGGACAAAAACGGCGAACTCATCAAGGAACTGTCGGTCGCACAGGCTCGCGCCTTGATCAAGGACGGCACGATCTCCGGCGGCATGATCCCCAAGGTCGAGACCTGTATCGAGGCGATCCAGGGCGGTGTCGAAGGCGTGGTCATCCTCAACGGCAAGACGGCCCATTCGGTGTTGCTGGAACTCTTCACCGAGGTCGGCGCCGGCACGCTGATCATACCCTGATCAGCCTCGTTTCAGCCTGCGGGACTAGAACCAGCCTTTCCCGCTGGAGTGAGCCATGCTTCTTCGATTTACCGCAGCGATCCTGTTTGCCGTTGCCTTCGCTGGCAATGCGCCGGCAAAGCAGCTCCGCTTTTCCGGCTACGACTTCAAGATTAAGCAGGGCCAGGGCATGGGTCCCGGTCCCAATGACTGGGCCACATCGCAGGCCTTTGTCGATGGCAAAGGCCGGCTGCATCTCAGGTTCTCCGAGAAAAGGGGCAAGTGGCTGGCCGGCGAGGCGCAATCGGTCAGCAAGCTCGGCTTCGGCACTTACGAGATCGAGTTCGACGGCGACATTAACGGGCAAGACAAGAACGTCGTCTTCGGCTTCTTCAACTATCCCTCGTCCGATGTCGGGCCTGATGGTACGCATGAGATCGATATCGAGTTCGCGCGCTGGGGCATCCATAACTACAAGCCGCTGAACTATACCGTCTGGCCTGCAAAGAAGGGCATCAAGAACGCCCACAAGGTGTTCAGCTTCCGGACCGGGCGCGGCAGGAGTCTCCATCGATTCACCTGGAAGCCCGACAGCGTGACATACGAATCCGCCGAGATCGAAGAGGACGAGAGCATCGGCCGGCAAACCTATTGGGCCTTTACGCCAGCCAATCCCGCCTACCGTATCAGCGCGAGCCCGATGCCGATCTACTTCAATCTCTGGGGCTTTCGCGGCAAGCCGCCGAGCGACGGCAAACCAGTCGAGGTCATCATCAACCGGTTCACGTATACGCCGCTCACAGACTGAGACTCTATTCCGTGACCGGCTGTGGTTGATGGTGCCTCGGCTGCGCGGAATGCATCGGCGGTATCTTCAAAAAAAGAGTCGACAGCGCCACCAGCACATAGCAGGCGATATTGTAGATGACGGCCACCTCGAACGATGCCTTGAAGGCTTCGTGCGAGGAGAGGCCACCCGCCAGATGTCCCGCCAGCAGCGAGAAGAAAATCTGCGAGATGATCGCCACGCCGAAGGCACCGCCGACCTGCTGGATAGACTGCAGCGTGCCCGAGCCGGAGCCGGCATCGCGGGCGGGCACCCCGGCAAGGGCCGTCTGGAAGAGCGGCGAGATCGTGATGCCGGTTCCCAGTCCGCCGAGCAGCAACGGCAGGATGAAATCGGTACTGACGAGCTGGTCGCCGACGCCTGCGACGACATGGCGGAGCAGAAGCATAGCAGCAATGAGCAGTCCAGCACCGAAAACGATGCGCAGCTTCGGCGATTTGCCGCCGAGCCGGCCGGTGACGACCGACGCGACCAGCACGCCGATCGGGAAAGGAATTGTTGTCAGGCCGGAATGAAGGGCATCCAACTGGTAGCCGGATTGCAGGAACAGCGCGAGGATGAGGAAGAAGCCCGGCATCGCCGAGAAGAACACCGTCAACCCAAGACCTGCGAACACGAAATTGCGGTTTTTCATCAGACTGAGCGGAATGAGTTCGGCCGCTCCCCTGGCATTCTGGCGGCGTTCCCACCAGTTGAATGCGATGGCGACGGGAATGAACACGCCCATCATGACGAAGCTCCAGGCCGGCCAGCCGAAGCCGCGGCCTTCGATCAACGGGAAGATCAGGCAGAAGGTCGCGACCGCCGCCAGCGCGATGCCAACCCAATCGTTCCTAAGATCAGGATTGCCCTTGATGTCAGGGATGAGCGTGCGGGCGGCTATCACGCAGGCAATGCCGATCGGCACGTTGATCAGGAAGATCGGTCGCCAGTCGAGGCCCCAGACGTTGGCATGGATGAGGAAACCGCCGGTCACCGGACCCGCGACCGAGGCAAGGCCGGCCGTCAGGCCGAAAAGCGAGAAGGCGACCGCGCGCTCCTTCGGTGGAAACATGATCTGCGCAATTGCCAGAACCTGCGGCATCATCACCGCGCCGGCGATGCCCTGGATGACACGGGCCGCGATCAGCATCTCGACATTGACAGCCATGCCGCAGAGCAATGATGCAATCGAGAAGCTCGTCACGCCGATCAGAAAAATCTTCTTCTTGCCGATAATGTCGCCATAGCGGCCGAACGGCAGCAGGCCGAGCGCGAAGGCGAGGATGAAGCCCGCCACGACCCATTCGATGCCGCTTTCGGAGACGCCGAGACTCTTCTGCATGCTGGGCAGCGCGACATTGACGATGGTGATGTCGATCATGTTCATGAAACTCGCCATCAGGAGTACTGACATGGCGATCCATCGGCGTTCGAAGGCGTGGGTTTCGGCTTGTGCCATATCAGGCGTGGTGGAATTGTCAGACATCGGATTAAGCCTTTGTGCGATCGGACAGTATGGAATTGACGAGCGCGGTCTTGGCAGCATTGACGCTTGTATCGTCATCGAGCCGGTAGATCGACATGGCGACCATGGTACCGATCACCATGAAGACGGCGCCCTCGGGATCGAGGTTGGCGCGAAAGCTGCCGTCAGCGACGCCGGCCTTCAGAATGTCGATGATCTCCTGCCGCCAGAACAAGCGCATCGGATCGATATAGCGAGCGATTGTGGCGTCGTGACGCGCCCGACGTCCCATCTCCTCCATGACGAGGAGAAGCTCGGGATTATGACGGCGGGTGTCGCGATGCTTGTTGATTTCAAGTTCGAGCAATTGGCGCGGATCAAGGCCCTCGCGTGGATAGCGATGATACTGCGCCATGAAGTCATCCTTCATGGACTGCGCGACGAGTTCGATCAGCGCATCCTTGGTGGGAATGTGATAGTGCAGTGTCGCGATGTTGATGCCGACCCGATCGGCGATCTCGCGAGTCCTCAGTCCCTCGAACCCCTTCTCGACGATCAGCGAACGCGCGGCAGCGGCAATCGCCCGCTTGCGGTCATCGGTTGCCTGGTACTTCTGCATCGGTTCGGACATTGCGACTCCAATCTTTAATCAATCAATTGATTGAGAATCGGAAAATGTCAATCATCTGATGGAGATTTTTGCGATTGCGGAATTCAGCCGAGGAGCTTTTTCAGTGCGTAGAGCGCATCCATCGCGTCGCGCGGCGTCATCTCGTCTGGGTTCAGTTCGCGGAGTCCTTCTTCGACCTTCGAGGACTTGGATGCTCTCGGCTCATCGCGTCGCACGGCCGCCTGGAACAGCGGCAGATCGTCGATCAGCTTGGCGGCGGGGTTCTTGCGGTCGGCATCTTCCAGCAGGTCCAGCACTTCGCGGGCGCGGGAGACCACTGATGCGGGCAGCCCGGCGAGCCGTGCGACCTGGATGCCGTAGGATCGGTCGGCGGAGCCTGGCCCGACCTCGTGGAGGAAAACCACCTCGCCGTCCCATTCCTTGACCCGCATCGTGACGTTGGAAAGACGTTCCAGCTTCTCGGACAACACCGTCAGTTCATGAAAATGCGTGGCGAACAGCGAGCGGCAGCGATTGACTTCATGCAGATGCTCGACGGCCGCCCATGCGATTGAAAGACCATCGAACGTCGCCGTGCCCCGCCCGATCTCGTCGAGGATGACCAGCGAGCGCGGCGTCGCCTGATTGAGGATGGCGGCAGTCTCGACCATCTCGACCATAAAGGTCGAGCGGCCGCGCGCCAGATCGTCGGACGCGCCAACACGGCTGAACAGACGATCCACGCAGCCGATCCGGGCCGCCGTGGCTGGCACGAAAGAGCCCATCTGCGCCATGATCGCGATCAGCGCATTCTGGCGGAGGAAGGTGGATTTACCGCCCATGTTCGGACCAGTCAGCAGCCAGATGCCGCCGTTCTTTCCACCGCTTGCGGGCGAGAGATCGCAATTGTTGGCGACGAAGGGGTTGGCCGTCGCCTTCCGCAGCGCCTGCTCGACCACCGGATGGCGCCCGCCCTCGATCGCGAAATCCACTGAACCATCGACATGCGGCCGGCAATACGCCTGCTCCTCGGCGAGCACCGCAAGCGCCACCGACACATCAAGCACCGCAAGTGCGGCCGCGGCCTTCTTGATTTCCTCGCCGGCGGCGATGACGGCTTTGCGCATCGTGTCGAAGGCTTCGAGTTCGAAGACGAGCGCCTCTTCGGCCGCGTTGGCAATGCGGCTTTCGAGATCCGACAGCTCGACCGTGGTGAAGCGCATGGCGTTCGCATTGGTCTGGCGATGGATGAAACGGGCGCGCATTTCTGGGCTAGCGGTCATGACGCCAGCCGTGCCCGAGGTCAGTTCGATGAAATAGCCGAGCACATTGTTGTGCTTGATCTTCAGCGACTTGACGCCGGTCTCCTCGGAATAGCTGGCCTGCAGGCCGGCGATGACACGACGCGACTGGTCGCGGAGTTCGCGCAATTCGTCGAGCTCAGTGATCGCGCCATCGCGCACGAAGCCGCCGTCGCGCTTGAGCAGCGGCAGATCCTCGGCGAGCAGCCCACTCAACTGATCCTCGAGTCCGAAGGGCACCATGCCGAGCGCCAGGAATGCATCCGAAAGTTCCTGACAAAGCCGGTGCTGGACCAATCGGGATGCGATATCCCGCCCGGCCCACAGACCGCTCAGAATGGCCGCGAGGTCGCGTGGACCGCCACGATCGAGCGCCAGCCGGGACAGCGCGCGCGGCATGTCGGGCGCGTGCCTGAGGGCCTGCCTGATATCGTTTGCCAATCGCGACTCATCGAGAAAGAACGAGATCGAATCGAGCCGCCTGTTGATCTGCTCCGGATCCGTCAGCGGCGACATCAGCCGTTCCGAGATCAGCCGTGCGCCGCCGCCCGAAACTGTCCGATCAATGGCCTTGAGCAGTGAACCATTGCGGTCTCCCGACAGCGTGCGGATGAGTTCCAGATTGGCGCGCGTCGCCGGATCGATGAACACCGTCGAGGCTGAACTCTCGCGCTCCGGCACGCCCAGGGCCGGGCGTTCGGCGATCTGTGTCTTCTCGACATAGGCGATCGCCGCAGCACCAGCCGACAGTTCCGGCCGGGTGAAGCCGCCGAATCCATCGAGTGTCGTGAGACGATAATAGCGTGCTATGCGGTTTTCCGCCGTCGCCGAATCAAAGAGCACAGCCGGCTGTGGACTGACGACTTTGCCCAGCACATCGAAGATCGAGCGCAGGTCGGCATCGTGGAAGATTGCATCGGCTACGATCAATTCCTTGGGGTCTATCCTGAGGATGTCGGCGAGAAGCCTGGAAAGCTCGGTCTCCGCGAGCCGGAAAACACCTGTCGAAATATCGATCCAGGCCAGCCCATACTGCACCTTCTCGCCGCCACGAATGCGCGACAGCGCCATCATGTAATTGCTGTCGCCGGGATTGAGCAGTTTCTCCTCGGTGATCGTGCCCGGTGTCACCAGCCGCACGACATCGCGCTTGACCACGGATTTGGCGCCGCGCTTCTTGGCCTCGGCGGGGTCCTCGACCTGTTCGCAGATAGCCACCCGGTAGCCAAAGCCGATGAGCTTCTGGAGGTAATCGTCGGCCGCATGGACCGGCACGCCGCACATCGGAATATCCTGTCCGAGATGCTGGCCGCGACGGGTCAGCGTGATGCCCAACGCACGCGATGCTTCCAGCGCGTCCTCGAAAAACAGCTCGTAGAAATCGCCCATGCGGTAGAACAGCAGGCTATCCGGATTGGTCGCCTTGATCTCGATATACTGCTCCATCATCGGCGTCGCCGTCTGGCGGCTTTCCTCCGAGGCAAGTTGGGTAACCGTGAGAGCTTCGATTGTCATACCTGGCTTTTTGAGAATTGGTCCGCCGACCTAAAGAATTGCGCGATCTGCATAAAGGCGTTGAACATTACGGTGCGGCATGCATGAATGACAATAACGAGAGCGTCGAAAAACGACGGCGCCCACAGGAAGCATTGGGAGGAATCATGCCTGCGGACAAGCCCGACCGGACTATGCCCACCGTCAGCCGCCAGGAGGCGCTGGACTTTCACTCGCGCGGGCGGCCGGGCAAGTTGGAAATCACCCCCACCAAGCCGATGGCGACGCAGCGTGACCTGTCGCTCGCATATTCGCCTGGTGTCGCGGAGCCGGTCAAGGCAATCGCGGAAGATCCCAGCACCGCCTACGACTATACGACGCGCGGCAACATGGTGGCGGTGATCTCCAACGGCACCGCCATCCTCGGCCTCGGCAATCTCGGAGCGCTCGCCTCGAAGCCTGTGATGGAAGGCAAGTCCGTCCTCTTCAAGCGATTCGCCGATGTCGACTCGATCGATCTCGAGGTGGATACAGAGGATGTCGAGGAATTCATCAACTGCGTGCGATTTCTCGGGCCATCATTCGGCGGCATCAATCTCGAGGATATCAAGGCGCCGGATTGTTTCGTGATCGAGAGCCGGCTGCGTGAGATCATGGATATCCCGGTCTTTCACGACGACCAGCACGGCACCGCGATCATCGCGGCAGCCGGGCTGATCAATGCGCTCGACCTCACAGGTCGCGACTACAAGACGACCAGGCTCGTATGCAACGGTGCGGGTGCGGCTGCCATCGCCTGTATCGAACTGATCAAGGCGATGGGCTTCAGCCCCGAAAATGTCATCCTCTGCGACACCAAGGGCGTGGTCTATCAGGGCCGCACCGAAGGCATGAACCAGTGGAAATCGGCACATGCGGCCAAGACCGATATGCGGACGCTGGCGGAAGCCATGGATGGCGCCGATGTCGTGCTGGGCCTCTCGGCCAAGGGCACGCTGTCAGCCGACATGATCCGCTCGATGGCCCCGAACCCAGTCATTTTCGCCATGGCCAATCCGGACCCTGAGATCACACCCGAGGAAGTGGCTCGCATTCGCGACGATGCTATCATGGCGACCGGACGTTCGGACTATCCGAATCAGGTCAACAATGTGTTGGGCTTTCCCTATATCTTCCGCGGTGCGCTCGATGTGCGCGCCTCGACGATCAACGACGACATGAAGATCGCCGCCGTCCACGCGCTCGCCAACCTTGCCAAGGAGGATGTGCCCGACGATGTCGCCGCCGCCTATCAGGGCAACCGGCCGCGTTTCGGGCCGAACTATATCATTCCCGTGCCCTTCGATCCGCGCCTGATCTCGTCGATCCCGGTGGCGGTGGCAAAAGCTGCGATGGAATCGGGCGTCGCCCGCAAGCCGATCGTCGATCTCGACCGCTACGCCCGCGACCTCAAGGCGCGGCGCGACCCGATCGCCTCGACGCTGCAGCGCATTTATGAGCGCGTCCGCCGCTTCCCCAAGCGCGTGGTCTTCGCGGAAGCCGAGGAAGAACAGGTGATGCGCGCCGCGATATCCTACGTCAACCAAAGGCTCGGCACGGCGATCCTGCTCGGTCGCGACGACATCATCCAGTCCAATGCGGAACGGGCTGGCATCGATCTCAACCGTCCCGGCATCGAGTTCATCAATGCCCGGACCTCGAAACGGCGCGAGGCCTATATCGACTATCTCTATGCTCGCCTCCAGCGGAAGGGTTTCCTGCAACGCGATGCGCAGCGATTGATCAATACCGATCGCAACCATTTCGCCGCCTGCATGGTGGCGCTGGGCGATGCCGACGCGATGGTGACCGGCACGACGCGCAACTATTCCACCGCGCTCGACGACGTCAGGCGCTGCATCGACGCCAAGCCGGGGCACAGGGTGATCGGCGTGTCACTGGCACTCTGCCGGGGCAGGACTGTTCTGGTGGCCGATACCGCCGTGCACGACATGCCGTCATCCGAGGAGCTTGCGGAGATCGCCGAGGAGGCCGCCGGCGTCGCCCGTCGCCTGGGCTACGAACCGCGCGTGGCGATGCTCGCCTATTCCACCTTCGGCCACCCCGAGGGAGAGCGCTCGGAGCGGGTGCGCGAGGCGGTGAAAATCCTCGACAAGCGCCGCGTCGATTTCGAGTACGACGGCGAAATGGCTGCCGACGTTGCGCTCAACGCCGATGTGATGGAGCAATATCCGTTCTGCCGGCTGTCCGGCCCCGCCAACGTGCTCGTCATGCCGGCATTCCACTCGGCCTCGATCTCGACCAAGATGCTGCAGGAACTCGGCGGCTGCACGGTGATCGGGCCATTGCTGGTCGGTCTCGACAAGTCGGTCCAGATCGTCTCGATTGGCGCCAGGGACAGCGATATCGTCAACATGGCAGCGATCGCGGCGTATAATGCGGGGATGTAATCCCGCATCCACGCACCTCAGGATGCAGCCAGCCTGGTATCGAGATCTACCATGCTCTTGGCCAGCTCGCGCTTCAGCCAGGCTTTGAAAATCTGCACCTTGCGGCTGTCGCGCACGCCCTTTGCCGTGATGAAATAATGCCCGAAGCCTGTCCTTGCACGGATGTTGAAGGGCGCGGCGAGCCGGCCTTCGGCGATCATATCCGCCGTCAGCGTCTGCCAGGCGAGCATGATGCCCTGCCCGGCCATGACAGCGTCAAGACAGAGTGACGCCTCGTTGAAGACGTGGCCCTGGCTGATCGCCGCGCCTTTCAGCCCCGCGGCGTCGAGCCAGACATCCCATTTGAACATGGCTCGATCGTCGATCACGACAGGCATCGAAAGCACATCGGCGGGTGCTTTCAGCTTCGCGGCGAGTTGGGGTGCACAGACGGGATAGACCTCCTGCGCCAGGATCAGTTCCGAAGTGACATCCGGCCAGTCGCCCTTGCCGACGCGAATGCCGAGGTCGATATCGGAGGATGCCGGGTCGATGAGGCGCATCGTGGCGTCGATCCGAAGGATGATCTCCGGATGTTCGCGGGCGAAGCTGTCGAAGCGGCGCACCAGCCAACGCGAGGCGAAGACGGGCGCCACCGAGATGGTCAGGCAATTGTTGTCACGCCGTTGCGCCAGAGCCACCGCCTCGGCAAGCTTCTGGATGCCATCGGTCAGGCGAGCCAGCACGGGCAGGCCGATTTCGGTGGGCACGAGGCCCTTGCCCGTGCGTTCGAATATCTGGTGACCCAGTTGACCCTCGGTTTTGATCACCTGCTGGCTGATGGCGCCAACCGACACGCCGAGTTCATCCGCGGCAGCTTGCAGCGAGCCGAGCCGACCGACGGCTTCGAGCGCCCGGAGCCCGTTCATATGTACGGTGTTGAGGTTCCTCATATAGTTTTTCTAAAGCCACTCGCCGGAAAACTCAATTGAATTGAGCGCCGGAAAGCCCGATATTCAGAGCGTCGGAACGGCTTGTTTCCGGGAGATACTCTCGGAAGGAGTATGGAAATGCTGAACTTGCTTTTAAACCTATTGCGCTGGCTGGCGGCCCCCGCCGACCTTGACGACAACCCACGTGACCCCTTGATGCACCCGGCGCTCCGGGAGATGAGCCAGCGGGAACTGGCCGACCTGCCGTTCCCGAGTGGTGTGCGCCGCAGCGGCGGCCTTGGCTCATGCGCCGCCTGATAGACCAATCGGCTCTTCGATAAAATACCGGAGCCGTTGGGCTCCGGACCTGCTGAAGGCTTGGGGTTTGGATGTTCAGCAGGTAAAACTGGAAACTGGAATTCAGGACGCGAAACGCTGGGCGTCGGCACCGTAATAATTCAGGTAACGCGTCGATATGCTCTCGACCGGCAGAACGATAAGCACATCCGTCGTGCCGAACAAATGGTCCACCACCGCGCCTTCGCCGACCATCGCACCCAATCGCAGATAGCCCTTGATCAGCGGTGGCATCGCCATCAAGGCCCGCTTGGGATTGACCGCTTCCGGCGGCATCAGATCCATGTTGCGGTAGCGGTTGGGCGCAGCGTGCACAGCCCATTCGCCATCGGCAAGCGTATTGTGATGCAGGAAGGACAGCGCCAGCGCGTGGAATTCCGGAAACGCGCCGGGAAATGAGCCGCAGCCGAACATCACATCGAGGCGATGCTTGAGCGCGTAGGCCCAGTTGCCCTGCCAGAGCAGTTCCACCGTGCGCTTGGTGCGGTAGGGGGCCAGCACGCAGGAGCGGCCGAGTTCCATGAACTGCTTGCCGGGATGGCGGGCAATCATCGGCGCGATGTCGAATTCGGAGGCCGAGTAGAAGCCGGCATGCCGTTCGGCGACCTCTTGCCGAAGCAGCCTGTATGTCGCGACGATCTGATCTGGCGCTTCACCATCCAGCGACCTGTCGAGCACGATCAGATGATCGCAGATGTCGTCGAAGGCATCGAAATCCCGACCGGCAAGCATCGCTTCCGGCGGCAACCGTGCACCCATCTCCTCAACGAAGACACGGTAGCGGATGACCTGTGCCGCCTCGACTTCCCTACGCGTCGCGGCAAGCCTGGTCTCGAGCGAGCCGATGCGACCCAGCACGGGAAACCCATCATGGGTCGTCGCCGCGCGACGCTCCGCGGGGCGCGGTTTCTCCGTTCTGGTCTCGGCGACATCCAATGTCATCGCGTGACAATCCCTGTTGGCCTTGCCGGTTCTATAACCATATCAAGACGACACCCGCGTGACAGTCAAGGGTTGTTGTCCTCAGCTGCGGCGATCATGCAGAGCGGTTGGCCGCAAGCGCGGAGATTGCACTGACAAGCATTTCAGGCGTTGCCGGCTTGAGCAGCACGAGGTTCGCACCTTTTTTCATGAGCAGATCATGGACATCAGCGCCGTCATTCGCGGTCAATACCACGACCGGCATGGCCGTCAGTCCGCGCTGCTTTTCTTCGGTGCGGAGCGAATCGACAAAGGCATCGCAGGTGCCGCCAGGCATGTCATTGTCGGTGAGGATGAAGTCGTGAGAGCCTTCACGCCTGAGCGCCTCGAGTTGCGTGAAACTGCTGGCATGGCGGACGGTGTGGCCCGATTTTTCGAGTATCGAACGCACGATCATGGCATTGACCGGGTCGTCTTCGCCGAGAATGATCGACAGGCCGGTGCGAGGAACGGGGTCGGCAACAGGCCGGTGTTCCTCATGCGGCTCGGCTGCAAGGACGGGAAAGTCTTCGTCCTTGGTCATGCGCCGCTCCAGCCCCCGGAGCCTGCCGGTCAACACGTCGATCAGCGATTGTTCGCGCAGCGGCCGGATCAGCCAGCTGTCATAGACATCGCCGGACATCCGTTCCGGACGGGCCTCAGGGTTGACGAGGAATATCTTGCGGACCGTAGCCAGCCGCACATCCGCGGCGAAAGCCGCGATAAAATCCGCATCGAGCCGGTGATCGACGACCACGTCGGTGAAAGCGTACCCGTCGAGCCCTGCGCGCGCACCCGGCACGCCGGATGCCATATGCACGATCGCGCCCAGCCGGTCGAGCGAATAGGAAATGGCGTCCGCAGCCGGACCTTCGGGGGCCAGCAGCAGCACGTTCGATCCGGCAAGTTCGGAACCGCTCCTCATCGGCTCGCCAGTGAAATCCAACGGCAAACGTATGGTGAATGTGCTGCCCTTGCCGAATTCGCTTTCGACGCCAAGCGCACCACCTGCCTCCGCCATGATCCGCGCCGAGATGGCGAGGCCGAGACCGACGCCGCCTTCGCGCGCGCGCGTCAGGTCACCCTGCTCGAATTCCCCGAATATGCGCTGAAGCTCGGCGGAGTTCATGCCGGGACCACTGTCGCGGACCTTCACCACCAGCGCGCCATTGGTCCGATCGACGGTTACCAGCACGCCGCCCGTCTCGGTGAACTTCACGGCATTGCCGATGACGTTGTAGAGCACCTGGCGGAAGCGCGCCGGATCGAACTCCAGAACCGCGGGCATATCGGGCGATATGGTAGCGGCGATCTCGATGCCTTTCGCATGCGCGCGGCTGGAGAGCATTTCGACGACGCCCTCAACCAGCGGCCGGATGGGCTCGATGCGCGGACACAGGTGGAAGCGGCCAGCAGCGAGCGTCGAAAAATCCAACAGGTCTTCCACCAGTTGCACGAGCGCCGTTCCGGATTGGCGGATACCTTCGAGATAGTTCTTCTGCTCGGCGGTCAGCCGCGTGCCGGCGAGCAATTGACCCATGCCCAGGAGGCCGCTGAGCGGCGTGCGAATCTCATGGCTGACGGTGGCGATGAGCCGCGACTTGAGAAGACTTTCCTCCTCGGCACGGGCACGGGCTTCTTCCCGCCCCGCCGCTTCCTGCCTTTCGTCCGTCACATCGCGGGCAATGGACTGAACGACGAGGCCGCCGACCACTGCATCGCGGGTCACGACGTCGTGCCAGAGGAATATTCTGGTGCGGCCGTCCCTGGTGAATTCAACGTCGTAGCAATGCGGCACCGGGCCGGCTTCGAACACAATGCCGAGTTCCGCGCATGTGCGGCCCTCCGGTTGAGGCGCGCCGGCAAATTCCCTGAACGTGTGGTTGGAGGAACGGATAACGCCATCGAGGCTACGGCAGAGCGTGATATCGCCGAGCGCGTCATGAATGGATGCGAGCAAGTCGCCGCCCGTATACGCCCGCGAATCGGCACGCGCGGCCGATTGTTCGAAGGCGGAGGTGACACGGTCCTGCAATTTCCGGGGCTCGCTCATGGTACAAGCGTATCATACGGCGGCTTTCGAAAAGCTTGCGGTTGTTGCTTAACGAACCGTCACCCGGCTTTATCAGGCGCCTTGTGGTTGAGGAAAAGCTCGCAGAAGCCGATCAGCACAGCGCCTACCGTGATCAGGCTGTCGGCCAGATTAAACACGGCGAAAGACCATGTCTGGGTATGGAACAGAACGTAGTCGACCACGTGTCCATATATGAAACGGTCGATGATGTTGCCGATCGCGCCAGCTATCACCATGCAGAAGCCGAGATGAACGAGACCGTGGGCCTCCCTCGATGTCCGCCACCACCACAGAATGAACGCGACGATCGCCAAGCGCATGACGACGATCGCCCATCCGCTCATGCCGGACAGGAAGGAAAAGGCCACCCCCTCGTTCCAGGTCCGGTAGAGCGCCAGGTATGGAACAACCGGCACCATTTCCTGGAAAGGAAAATATGCCTCGACCAGATATTTGATCCACTGATCGAGCGCGATGGCGATGACAATGAAGCCCGCCGCAACGGCAGGGCGGGAAAAAAGCGGTTTGCGGTCCATCAATGTCCGTCCAGATTCAACAGATGCCGGCGCGCCTCGAACAGCATGACGCCGGTGGCGACGGCGAGGTTCAGCGAATCCGCGCGACCCTGCTGGGGGATGCGCACCCGGATATCGGCGGCATCGGCGAGTTCCTCGGGCAGGCCCGCCTGTTCGTTGCCCATCAGCAGGACCACCGGTCTGGTGCGGTAATCCGGCTTGCGGTAGTCCACGGCGCCCTTCAGATGCGTCGCCACCATCACGGTGCCGGACGCCTTCTGCCATTTGATGAAATCGGCCACGGATGTCCGTGCGACGGGTACGGAGAAGACCGAACCCATCGTCGCGCGGACCGTCTCCAACGCAAACGGATCCGTCGTGTCACCCACCAGGATCACGCCTGACGCGCCGGCGGCATCCGCCGTGCGGATCATCGTTCCGAGATTGCCGGGATCGCGCACGCGGTCGAGCGCCAGCCAGGTCTCGTTCGCCTGCGGCCTTATATCCTTCAGTGGCTTCCAGCGGGCGTGAAAAATGCCGACGACCATCTGGGGATTGTCGCGCCGCGTCACCGAGGAAAGGACCTTCTCGCTGACCTCGAGCACCTGCCCGCCCGATGCCACGGTCTTTGCAGCGACCTTTTCAACGAGCGGCTTGTCCTTGGCCGTCTTCGAATACATCAGCGTTTCGATCCGCCAGCCCATCTCAAGCGCGTCGATCACGAGTTTGAGCCCTTCCGCCATGAAGGTGCCGCTCTCTTCGCGGTTCTTCTTCATGCTCAGGGCCTTGATGTCCTTGATGATGGGATTGGCGACGGAGGTGATTTCCTTCACCTGTCCCGGACGGCGAGGGCCGTCCCCGGGACGGCGCGGGCCGTTCTCGTCATGCGTCATTGCGTCCACCGGCTGAAAAGTGATGTCGATAGCGCGCGTCCGGCGGCGCCGTCCTCGCGAATGATGAGTTCGCCCGATTCGACCAGGCCACCCCGGCCCCGCATGGTTTCCATCATCAGTTCATGCATCGAATAGAAGCTTGCCCGGATCGAATAGGCCGTCAGCACCAGGCCGATGGCCTTGGGCGAAAGCAGTTCACGGCAGATGTCCAGCATCTTCGGCAGATGGTCGAAGAGTTGCCAGACCTCGCCTTCCGGCCCGCGGCCGAAGCGGGGCGGGTCGGTGAGAATGATATCGTAATTGTTGCCGCGCCGCTGCTCGCGTTCGATGAATTTCATCGCATCGTCGCAGATCCAGCGGATCGGCTTTTCCGTCATGCGGGCCAGCGCCTGGTTCTCGCGGCCCCAGCCGATCGCCTTTTTCGATGCATCGACATGGGTCACTTCGGCACCGGCGGCGGCGGCCGCGAGCGACGCGACGCCCGTATAGCCGAAGAGGTTGAGCACTTTCGGCTTGCCGCCATGCGCCTTGATCGCCTCTGTCATCCACGCCCAATGGACGATCTGCTCCGGGAAAACGCCGACATGGCGGAAAGCGGTAAAGCGGCCGAAGAAGTCCACGCCAAGCAGCCGCATCGGCCAGGTTTCGCCGAGCGTCGCGCCGGGAAACCGCCAGCGGCCGGCGCCGTCCTCTTCGGTGTCGCCGCTGAAGATCGCGTCCGCCGCATCCCATTCGCTGTCCGGCAACGCCCGGGGCCACAGCGCCTGCGCTTCAGGCCGCACGATGCGGATGTCGCCATATTGTTCGAGCTTGAGGCCGGATCCCATGTCGAGAAGGCGATAACCGGTTTCGCCTGACGTCTCCAGGATGACGGGCGCCCGGCCCTCGGGTCGCGCGCCATCACGGCGCGGCATGAAAATGGGCACCGAGGCACTCGCCTTCTCCCATTTTTCCTCGCGGACGCGTGCCGGCCGCTCCGCGGCGGATTTCGCGGACACTGCTTTCAGCGGATGCCGCTCGCTCTTGGACTCGTCACGCCGCATGCCGGTCCGGCCGACTTCAGTGCCTGCCTTGCCGGTAGAACGCGCTCCCCGCGCGTGAATTTTGCTCTTTACCAACGGTTTGTTTCTCAATAATGCGACTAGGCAGGATCAAATAGCAGCCTAATCCCTCTTGGCAAAGCGCTTTGGCAGCGCCATTAGATTGCGGGAGAGATTCCATGGGAGAAAAAGAATGGATATGACCGGTGTAGAGCGGATTCCCGCGAAACGAGAAATCGTCTGGGAGGCTCTCAACAGCCCGGGCGTTCTGCGCAAATGCATTCCAAATTGCGAGGCGCTCGAAAGGACATCACCTACGGAATTGGTCGCGACGGTCAAGCTCAAAATCGGCCCGATCTCCACCAGTTTCAAGGCCAATGTCACGCTCTCCAATCTCAATCCGCCGGAAAGCTACACCATCAGTTTCGAGGGCCAGGGCGGCATTGCCGGCTTCGCAAAAGGCAGTTCGGACGTGAAGCTGGTGGAGGAAGGTGACGAGACGGTCCTCAGCTATGCGATTAAAGCGCAGATGGGCGGCAAGCTTGCCTTGCTGGGCGCGCGCATGCTCGACTCTTCCACCAAGAAGCTTGCGGAACAATTTTTCAAGAAGTTCAACAAGCTCGCCGCCAAGCGTGGTGCCAGGGCGGAAGCACAGGCGAAGGCCAGTGCCGCCGGTGACGACGACGACGAATAGACTATTTCGATGCTGAGATCAGGCTGCGGGTGGTGATTTCTTCCACCCGCGTGCGCTGCTTTCCAGCCTCTTCCCGCCACTTCCGTGCCTCATGCGCTTCATCGCGCGCCTGCTTGCGGTATTTGCCCTGGGCCAACCAGGTTGCGAGAGAGCCCAGGATAACACCCACCATCAGCGCGATGAATAGGAAGACGAACAGCGGCAGCGAAAGCGACAAAAGCGTGTCATCCGGCCTGAATGGGTTGAGAGCAAGCGTCACGAAATGGCGGTTGGCAACCGACAGAACTACAAGGATGACGGCGATCGGAACCAGTACGATCAGCTTGATAAAGCGCAACATGAGGACGATCTCCCTATTTTAGGGCTCTTTTGAACGGTTCACGTCCGCAAATCAAGATCGGTCAGGGGACAGATCAGTCGTCGTCTTCCTCATCCGCGAGGTCGGGGTTGAGGCGCTCACGGAGTTCCTTGCCCGTCTTGAAGAAGGGTACCCATTTTTCCTCCACGAACACCGCGTCGCCCGTACGAGGATTGCGGCCCGAGCGGGAGGGCCGGTTCTTGACCGAGAACGCCCCAAAACCGCGCAATTCGACACGGTTTCCACCGGCAAGAGCATCAGTGATTTCATCAAGGACTGCGTTGACGATATTTTCGACATCGCGATGGTAAAGGTGCGGGTTCTTAGCCGCGACAATTTGTACCAGCTCAGACTTGATCACGAACGCCCCCTCTGACGGTTTCTAGTTCCCGTTCATTTCCCATCAAACTGCCAAACGGAGACCATACCGTCAAGCAACAACTTGTCTTCACTGAGATTTTTGAGAGAACCGAGCTTTGTCAGCCAGCCCAGTCCGACCGATTCCGCCATGTCGCGGGCAAGCCCGCCCAGGAAGAATGGCGAGCCGCTATCCTGCGGCTCCCAATCGACAATGGGCAAATTAGCGGCAATTTTCTTGCTCAGGAGATAGTCGCGAATTTCCTTGGTCCCGCCGATCTTGTCGATGAGCTTGGCGGTCAGGGCCTGCCGGCCGGTCAACACGCGGCCATCCGCCAGTTTCAGCGCCTCGGGCTTGGGAATATGCCGGCGCTCCGAAACGAGCGTGACGAACCAGTCGAACGTATCGTCCACCATGGCTTGTATAACGGCCTTGGCGGCTTCCGGCGGCGTATGGAAGGGGGACGGCTCGGCCTTCAGCGGCGCCGATTTGATCTCTTCGAGCGACACGCCGATCTTGTCGAGCAGGTTCTGGACCTGCGGATACTGGAAAATCACACCGATCGAGCCGGTGATCGACGTGTCGCCTGCCACGATATAATCGCCACCGATGGCGATCATGTAGCCGGCGGATGCCGCGAGCGTGCGCACATCGGAGACGACAGGCTTCTTCTCGGCGATCTTGCGGATCGCCTTGTAGATCACTTCGCCGCCATAGGTCGTGCCCCCCGGCGAGGCAATCGAGACGATCACCGCCTTGACGGAATCGTTTTTCGCAATCTTGTCCAACCGTTCGAGAAGCTCGGCATCGTCCTGGATCAGGCCGGAAATATTGACGCGGGCGATATGGTCCCGCGCCTTGCCGCCCGAGACATCACCGCCCCATAGGGCGGACCAGACCAGCACGATCGCTGCTGCGATGACGAGAAACGCCGCGACGCGCCAGAAGGTGAGCTTACGGCGCAACTGGCGCCGCTCAGCGATATCGACATAGGCCATGAAAACACTCTCGATCAGATATTTGGCCTCATGGAATAGCGCTTGTGACACCGGAAAGAAACAGCCTGGAAGCAACACATGGCCGAAGTTTCTAACGCGATCTGTCACGCATTGTTTTTTCGTGATGATTTTCCTATGTGTGGAGGCGAAGGCTGCGGCACACGCGCCACGGGACCCTTGATGGACATACGCGCACCACTCTCCCTCTCCCGGCAAAGCCCGGCAAGCCTCTATGGCCGCGCGCTGAGGCATTCGGGACGCGTGCGCCGGCTGAAGATGATGCTGCCCGTACTGGCATTGATCATTTCCCTAGCTTTCGTCGCGGTGTCATGGATCCGCACCATGTTCCCGGAAAACCTGACCATTTCAGGCGCCAAGATCGAGGATGGCCGGGTGGTTATGGAAAAACCCGCCATCTCCGGCCGCAACGAGGACGGCATCAGTTATTTCATGAATGCCCGGCGGGCATTGCAGGCCATCATCAATCCCAGCGACATAGAACTGCAGGACATCGATGCATCCGTTCCCATCCGGGGTGACCTCGTGGCGCATATCAAGGCATCAGGCGCGAAATTCGACCGCGACACCGACCAGCTCGACATGACCTCGCCTTTCGAAGTCACCATGTCCTCCGGACTGAAGGCCACGTTTCAGTCAGCTCACCTCGACGTCAAGGGCGGTCTCATGACATCCGGCGATCCGGTCTCAATCACCGCAAAAGGTGCAACGCTGGTTGCGAACAGCATGAAGATAACGGATAAGGGCAGGATCATGCGTTTCTCAGGCAATGTCCGCCTCGAGGTCGAACCAACCGCCGTCCGGCGCACAGCCGCAGATGTCAAGTCAACGAGCAATCAGTAAGGGATGCCACCCGCCATGCGCGCTTTTCGTTATTCGGCCTGCCTGGCCGTTACGGCACTTCTTTCGATCGGCGTCGCGACCAGCCACGCCCAGACCAAAACCACCGGCCTCGCGCTCACCAACGACAAGCCGATCCAGATCGAGAGCGATAATCTCGAGATTCGCGAGCAGGAAAAGAAGGCGCTGTTCGACGGCAATGTGAAGGTGGCCCAGGGTCAGATGACGCTGCAGGCGACCCATATGACCGTCTATTACAAGAGCGGCACGAACTCGATCGCCGCCGGCGGCGCCGATATCGACCGCATCGAAGTGTCCGGCAGTGTAAAACTCGCCTCCGCCACGCAGAAAGCGACCGCCGACACCGGTAATTTCAACATGGTCACCGAGGTCCTGGTGCTGAACGGCAATCCGGTCGTTTTGTCGGAAGGCGGCAATGTTTTCACAGGCTGCAAGCTTACGGTGCAGATGAAAAACGGGCTCGCCAATCTCGGCAGTTGCGGCAAGCGGGTCAAGATCCTGATCGATCCGCAGTCCAAGAAGAACTGATTCTTGAAAATACCGTTCATCATGTCCGCCGAAGATAAGGCCGCGATCCCGCCGGTCCCGAAAGACCCGTCCCAGCAGGCGCGCTATGAAGGCACGCTGATCGCTCGCGGCATCACAAAGTCCTATCGCTCGCGGCGCGTCGTCAATGGCGTGTCGCTGGTCGTCAGGCGGGGCGAGGCGGTCGGGCTCCTCGGCCCGAACGGCGCCGGCAAGACGACGTGCTTCTACATGATCACCGGCCTTGTTCCGGTCGACCAGGGCAGGATCGAGATCGATGGCAACGACGTGACCTGGATGCCGATGTACCAGCGGGCCCGGCTCGGCGTCGGCTACCTGCCGCAGGAAGCGTCGATCTTTCGCGGCTTGACGGTCGAGCAGAACCTGCGCGCCGTTCTCGAACTGCGCGAGAAGAACCGGGACCTGCGCGAGCACAAGCTCGAATCGCTGCTCGCCGAGTTCTCCATCACCCATCTCAAGAATTCGCCCGCCGTGGCGCTGTCCGGCGGCGAGCGCCGCAGGCTTGAAATCGCCCGGGCGCTGTCGACCGACCCCGCCTTCATGCTGCTCGACGAACCCTTTGCCGGCGTCGATCCGATCTCGGTCGCGGATATCCAGAACCTGGTCCGGCATCTGACTCGTCGCGGCATCGGCGTATTGATCACCGACCACAATGTCCGCGAGACGCTCGGCCTGATCGATCGGGCCTATATCATCCATGAGGGCGAAGTGCTGACGCATGGCCGCGCCTCCGATATCGTCAGCAATCCCGATGTGCGCAGGCTCTATCTCGGCGACAATTTCAGCCTGTAGCGGATGCCGCGCCTCCCCGATCTCGCGAACTTTACCTCGATTGCGATTTCCCCTTGACCCGGTGGGATCAATAAGCAATTTTTGGGCCAGTTTCGAAATCTCTCGTTTCGGAGCCTTCCAGCAGCCCGGTATTCATCGCCTTCGAGGGAGTTCAGCGTCCGCCATGGCTTTGTCCGCCAGCCTTTTCCTGCGACAAACACAGTCGCTGGTCATGACGCCGCAGTTGATGCAATCCATCCAGCTGCTGCAGATGACGCATCTCGAACTCAACCAGTTCATTGCCACCGAAGTCGAAAAGAACCCGCTTCTCGAACTCAATGGGCCGGAGGAAAGCGATTTTACGCATGAAGCCCACGGGCATGAACGCCATGGTGATGACGAGGCGGAAAACTATGGCGCCAGCAGCCAGACGGAACGGTTGAGCGAGGCCCTCGATGGCGGTTTCGAGAATGTCTACCAGGACGATGCCGGGCCCCGCAAAGCCGATGCGCCCGAATTGCTTTCACAATGGAAATCGATGCCGGGGAGTCTCGGCGAAAGCGGCGAGGCCTACGATCTCGACGACTTCGTCGCCGGCCAGGTGAGCTTGAAGGAGCATCTCGGTCAGCAAATTCCCTTCCTGCTGCACGATCCTGTCGAAATCTTCATCGCCCGCTATCTCACCGATCTCCTGGATGATTCCGGCTATATTCACCATGACCTCGACGAGGTGACTTTCGCGCTCGGCAAGGCGCGAGGCGCGATCGAAGTCGTCCTCGCAAAGTTGCAGGTGCTCGATCCGCCGGGCGTGTTCGCACGCTCGCTGAGCGAGTGCCTGGCGATCCAGCTCAGAAGCCGCGACAGGTTCGACCCCGCCATGCAGGCGTTGATCGGCAATCTCGAACTGCTGGCGAGGCGTGATTTCCAGTCGCTCAAGAGGATCTGCGGTGTCGATGAGGAGGACCTGATCGACATGCTCGCCGAAATTCGCGCGCTCGATCCCAAGCCGGGCAGCGGTTTCGAGGCATCCGCCTCCGAAGCGGTCAATCCCGACGTCATCGTGCAGGCCGCGCCCGATGGCGGCTGGACCGTGGAACTCAATCCGGAGACCCTGCCGCGCGTGCTGGTCAACCAGAACTACTATCTTAGCGTGGCCAATGCCGTCTCGAAGCAGGCGAGCGATCACGCATTCCTCTCCGAATGCCTGCAGAATGCGAGCTGGCTGACTCGCAGCCTCGACCAGCGGGCCAAGACGATCATGAAGGTGGCAAGCGAGATCGTCCGCCAACAGGATGCTTTCCTCACCAACGGCATCGATCATCTCCGGCCGCTCAACCTCAAGACGGTCGCCGATGCGATCAAGATGCACGAATCGACCGTCAGCCGCGTGACCTCCAACAAATATATGCTGACCCCGCGCGGTCTGTTCGAACTGAAATATTTCTTCACCGTATCGATCGCCGCTGTGGAGGGCGGAGATGCGCATTCGGCGGAATCCGTGCGCCATCGCATCCGTTCGATGATCTCCGAAGAGGTCGCCGAAGGCGTGCTTTCCGACGACGATATCGTGGAATCGCTCAAATCAGGCGGCATAGAGATTGCCCGGCGCACGGTCGCCAAGTACCGGGAAGCAATGAATATTCCATCTTCGGTACAACGAAGGCGCGAAAAGCGCGCGATGGCGAAAGTCTATGTCGGCTGAAACGGCCGGAACGCTCGCATTTTTGCAACAATCAGGGCGTGAATGCGACTCTCCTTAATTGTTAACATTCACTTTCCGCCCCTTGACTTCACCTGAGCCCATGCTTAAGAGGCCGCGCTCATCAGGAGGCTCTCAGCCCGAAAATCTGGACACTAAACACGCGCGATGCGGGTCCTGCGGCAAAAGAGAACTCTTGGAACAGGGAACAGGTTAGCATAGACTGCATTTCGATGTTTGTGATCGCACTTGGTGATCAGGTCGAGGGCAGCCGGTTCTTCGAGACCGGGAAAGGTCTTCAATGCCGGTGAACAAGATCCGTATCGTCCAAGTCGTGGCATTCGCCCGGGTTCCGGGTCCGCCCCGGGCGCGTAGGGAAACTATGAGGACCGAAACTTCGACTGCAGGAAGGATAACACCATGAGTGTGCGTGTGACCGGCAAGCATATGGACATCGGCGATTCATTCAGAACCCGGATAACCGGGCAGATTCACGACGCGATCGGGAAATATTTCGATGGCGGCTTCTCAAGCCAGGTGCTTGTGGAAAAGGCCGGCTCGCGGTTCAGTGCTGACTGCAAGATACATCTTGACTCCGGTGCCAACCTTCATGCCGAAGGCAAAGCCAATGACCCCCAGGTCGCCTTCGAAAGCGCCTTCGAGCGTATCGAAAAACGCCTTCGCCGTTACAAGCGCAAGCTGCGCGACCATCATCACGGTGAAAACCGGGCGGCGACCGAAATTGCCTATACCGTGCTCGACTCGGTTTCCGACGAAGATGAAGACGTTGCCGAGAACTTCGCGCCCGTCATCGTCGCCGAGACCACCAAGAAGCTCGCCACCATGACCGTCGCGACCGCCGTGATGGCGCTCGACATGACGGATGAGCCTGTGCTGATGTTCCGCAAGCCAGGCACAGCCGAGCTCAATATTGTATATCGTCGCAATGACGGTAATATCGGCTGGATCGATTCCGCCAATCTCAAAGGCTGACAAAGCTGGCGAGTATATTCAACACCGAACCGGCGGTTACCGCCGGTTCGGGCATACCAGGCCGAAAAAGGACAAGATGAATGGCTTTGGCGGACATTCTGCAGCCGGAAGGGATTATCCCGGCGCTCCGTGCACATACTAAGAAGCAGTTACTGGTAGAACTTGCGGCCACCGCCTCCAAACTCACCGGAATCTCCGAACGTGAAATCTTCGATGTCGTGCTCCAGCGCGAGCGCCTCGGCTCCACCGGCGTCGGCGGCGGCATCGCCATTCCGCACGGCAAGCTGAAATCGCTCAACAAGATCATCGGCGTTTTCGCTCGCCTCGAAACGCCTGTCGATTTCGAGGCCCTCGACGACCAGCCAGTCGATCTCGTCTTTATGCTGCTGGCGCCCGAAGGCGCCGGCGCCGATCACCTCAAGGCGCTTTCCCGAATCGCCCGCGCGCTCCGCGACCAGGATCTGGTGGCCCGGCTCAGGTCGTCCGAGACCGTGCCCGCGATCGACGCATGCCTCAATCAGGAGCAGGCCTCAGCGGCCTGATCCAATCCCCATCACCCGCCTCCGGAGGGGCCGGCCGGTGTCATTGATCCTCTACTACCATCCACTCGCATCCTTTTGCCACAAGGTGCTGATCCCGCTCTATGAGAACGGCACCGAATTCGAGCCCCGGCATGTCGATCTGTCGAGCGAGGAATCGAGCGCCGAACTGCGGGCGGCGTGGCCGGTCGGCAAGTTTCCCGTCATCAAGGACGTCACGCGCAACGTGATCGTGCCGGAAACCACCATCATCATCGAATATCTCGACCAGTTCCGCCCCGGCCCGCTGCGGTTCATTCCCGCAGATCCTGACGCGGCGCGAGAAGTCCGGCTCTGGGACCGTTTCTTCGACCTCTATGTCGCAGCCCCGATGCAGAAGATCGTTACAGAGCGCCTGCGGCCCGCCGACATGACGGACGATTATGGCGTGATCGAAGCGCGCAACAATCTCGAGACCGCCTACGAGATGCTGGAAAAACAGCTCGCATCCGGCCAATGGGCGGCGGGCGCCGATTTCAGCATGGCGGATTGCTCGGCGGCGCCGGCGCTGTTCTATGCCGAATGCGTGCATCCCTTCACGGCAACCTATTCCAATCTCGCGACCTATTTCGACAGGCTTATGACGCGGCCCTCGGTAGCAAGGGTGATTGAGGAAGCACGGCCCTACTTTCAGTATTTCCCTTTCAATGAGGCGATCCCTGCCAGATTCCTGGGCTGAGCAATCAGCCCACCATCCAGGCCCAGAACATCACCGTCAACACGCCGAAGCCCGTCGTCAGAGTGATGGTCGAGGCGGCGAGCTTTTCAGCCGTCCTGAACTGCGCGGCGATCAGCCAGGCATTGATGCCGGTCGGCACGGATGAGGTCAGCACCAGCGCCGCCTGCCATTCGCGACTCAATCCCAGAAGCTTTGCGAAGACAAGCACGCAGGCTGGAAGGAGGAAGAGCTTCAGCACCGACGACGACGAGGCCAGCGCCGCATTCCCACCCAGTCCGTAGCGCCGCATGGCCATGCCGAGCGAAAGCAGCGCTGCGGGCGCGGCAACGGCCGCCAGCTGATCGGCGACGATCTTTGGTACGCCGGTGAGCGGGATGCCTGAGAAATGCCAAAGAATGCCGCCGAGGACGCCGAAGACCAGCGGATTTCGGCTGAGATTGAGGCCGAGATAGCGGAAGAGCGCGTACCAGCCCTCGGATTGCTTGCCGATATCGCGCCGCTCGGCCCGTTCGATGAGCAGGGAACTCGCGACCATCATGATTGGCAGATGGACCGCAAGCAGGATCGAGACCGCCACCATGCCCTTGGGTCCGACAAGGCGATCGACCAGCGGCAGGCCGATGAAGACATTGTTGGCGAAGGCGGCGGAGACGCCGGCCACCGTTGCCGTGCGTTGGTCGGTGCCGAAGAGTTGCGATGCCATGACGTGACCCACCGTCCAGGTCACCGCCACGCCCGCGAAATAGGCGATCCACAACCGCACCGGAAACGCCCCGTGGAAATCCGCCTCGGCCAGCGTCCGGAAGATCAGCACCGGCACGGCGAGCTTGAAGACGAATTCGGAAAGCGCGATTCCCGCCTCGGGCTTGAGATAGCCGGAGGCCACGACGGCCCAACCGATGAGGATCATCAGGAAGATCGGCAGGACATTGAGGGCGACGTCGAACATTTTGCCCGTCTTACGCGCTTGGATGCCGGTATCAAGCCCGCATCGTACGCTATGGTACAGCAAAGACAAATTATCTCAGGAAAATGAATGGCGATGCTTGTGAAGCCGTCATGGGAGTGGCAATTTCGCAAACGCGAAGGGAACATCGATGGACCATCAGGACAGTGACTTCAGGGAACGGATCAAGACCTCCTTCGCCAATCAGGGCGCGATGGCGCTGATCGGCGCGGAACTGACCCGCATCCACCAGGGCACGGTGGAGATCGAGCTGTCCTACCGGCCGGACCTGACGCAGCAGCACGGCTTCCTGCATGCCGGCGTGATCTCGGCGGCGCTCGATGCCGCCTGTACCTATGCCGCCTATACGATGATCGAGCCGGATGTTTCGATTCTCACCATCGAGTTCAAGGTCAACTTGCTGTCGCCTGGCAAGGGCGACCGCTTTCTGTTTCGCGGCGAGATCACCAAGCCCGGTTCCAATATCATTGTCGCCGATGGCCGCGCCTATGCAATCGGCGATGGCCCGGCCAAGCTCATCGCCTCGATGACCGGCACCAAGATGGCGCTTCGCGGCCGCGAGGATATCAGGGGATGAGCGATCGTTTGAAGATCATCGACGGCAAGGCCGTGCTGTTCGTCATGGCCGCCGAGGCTGAATACGGCCCGCATCTCAAGGCGCTGTTCACGCCCGTCATGACGGGTGTCGGGCCGGTCGAAGCTGCGGTTCAATTGACCGCGACGCTCGCGGGCCTGGTGCTCGACGGCCGCAAGCCCGATCTGGTCGTGTCGCTCGGTTCGGCCGGTTCCGCGACGCTCGAACAGGCGGAGGTCTACCAGGCCACATCCGTCGCCTATCGCGACATGGATGCCTCGGCCTTCGGATTTCCCAAGGGCACGACGCCGTTCCTCGACCTGTCGGCCGTGCTGCCGCTCGATATCCGCATTCCCGGCGTCAAACAGGCCAGCCTCTCGACCGGCGCCAATGTCGTGTCCGGCGCTGCCTACACGACAATCGATGCAGACATGGTGGAGATGGAGACCTTCGCCATTCTCCGCGCCTGCATGCATTTCGGCATTCCGATGATCGGCTTGCGCGGCATTTCCGACGGCAAGGCCGAGGTCAATCACATCAATGACTGGACCGAATATCTCCATGTCATCGATGAGAAGCTGGCGGATGCCGTCAATGCCATGATCGCGGCGATCGAGAGCGGCGTACTTGCTGGATTTTCTCATAGCTGATCTGCGGGATTATGCGGGGATTCCTCGATGTGACCCGTTGCGCATCCGGGTTTCCTTCTTTATAGGCCCAACATGACCCAGACAGCTCATTCCGATACCGTTCTCATCGTGGATTTCGGCAGCCAGGTGACCCAGCTCATCGGCCGGCGCGTGCGCGAGGCAGGCGTCTATTCCGAAGTCATTCCCTTCCAACTGGCCGAAGAGGCCTTCCACCGTCTTCGTCCCAAGGCGGTGATCCTGTCGGGCAGCCCGGCCTCGGTGCTCGACGAAGGCAGCCCAAGGGCGCCACAGGTGGTGTTCGATTCCGGCCTGCCGATCCTCGCCATCTGCTACGGCCAGCAGACCACGGCGATCCAACTCGGCGGCCAGGTCGAGGGTGGCCACGCCCGCGAATTCGGCCGCGCCGATGTCGAAATCCTCAAGTCCAGCCCGCTGTTCGACGGCTTCTGGGAAGTCGGCAAGAAATATCCGGTCTGGATGAGCCATGGCGACCGCGTAACGGTGGCGCCTGAAGGCTTCGAGGTCATCGGCATCTCCGAAAATGCGCCCTTTGCGATCACCGTCAACGAGGCCAAGCGCTACTACACGACGATGTTCCACCCCGAAGTGGTCCACACGCCCGATGGCGCCAAGCTGCTGTCGAACTTCGTCCACAAGATCGCCGGCATATCCAGCGACTGGACGATGTCGGCCTATCGCGCCAAGGCCGTCGATGCCATCCGCAAGCAGGTCGGCGACAAGCGCGTGCTCTGCGCGCTCTCGGGCGGTGTCGATTCGTCGGTCGCGGCCCTGCTGATCCACGAAGCGATCGGCGATCAGCTGACCTGCGTGCTGGTCGATCACGGCCTGATGCGCAAGAACGAGGCGCGCGATGTCGTCGCCATGTTCCGCGAGCACTACAATCTGCATCTGATCCATGTCGATGCATCGGACATGTTCATCAATGCGCTGGAAGGCGAGAGCGACCCCGAGACGAAGCGCAAGACGATCGGCCGGCTGTTCATCGAAGTGTTCGAGGAAGAGGCCCGGAAGCTCGGCGGCGCCGATTTCCTCGCCCAGGGCACGCTCTATCCCGATGTGATCGAAAGCGTCTCCTATTCCGGCGGCCCATCGGTCACCATCAAGTCGCACCACAATGTCGGCGGCCTGCCCGCACGGATGAACATGCAACTGGTCGAGCCGCTGCGTGAACTCTTCAAGGACGAAGTTCGCGTGCTCGGCAAGGAACTCGGCCTGCCCGAGAGCTTCATCGGCCGCCATCCCTTCCCGGGTCCGGGGCTGGCGATCCGCTGCCCCGGCGGCATTACCCGCGAGAAGCTCGAAATCCTCCGCGAAGCCGACGCGGTCTATCTCGACGAGATCCGCAAGGCCGGCCTCTACGACAAGATCTGGCAGGCCTTCGCCGTGCTGCTTCCCGTGCAGACCGTCGGCGTGATGGGCGACGGCCGCACCTACGAATTCGTCTGCGCACTCCGCGCGGTCACCTCCGTGGATGGCATGACGGCGGATTTCTACCACTATGACATGAACTTCCTCGGCCGCGCCGCAACGCGGATCATCAACGAGGTAAGAGGGATCAACCGCGTGGTGTACGACGTGACCAGCAAGCCGCCGGGGACGATCGAGTGGGAGTGATTTTGGCCCATCCGGCAGCCATATCCCGCAGGCAGGCCTGATCCTCGGTCATTCCGCTCCAGCTCTTCTCATGCTCAAGCAGCCATCGCTTGCGCTCCATCCCGCCACCATATCCCGTCAGCGCTCCATTGCTGCCGACCAATCGATGGCACGGCACGACGAGGCTGATCGGGTTCAGCCCATTGGCCATCCCTATTGCGCGCGCGGCATTCGGCCGGCCGAGAATTGCCGCCATCTGGCCGTAGGTGCGGGTTTCGCCGGGTGGAATGGCGCGCAGGGCCCTCCATGCCTGTCGCTGGAAATCCGTGCCGCCACCATCGACTTCGATGGCATCGAGCGCTGCCAGATCGCCCTCGAAATAGGCGCGGATTGCCGATGCGATCTTGCCCAGATGGTCCGCCGGTTCGAACACCGGTTCTTTCCCGAACCTTGCCCGCAGCATCGGCATGAGACGGTGCTTGAGATCGCCGAACTCCAGCGCGAGCAGCCTGCCGCCATCGGCCACCATATGGAGGGGGCCGATGGCGTGATCCTCCATCAACATCTGGATCAGCACGCGTCCGGCCTATAGAGCCAACGACTGCTGCACCGGCTTGGGCGGCGCCACCTGCACGCCCTCCAGTTCCAGCATCCGCTGCTTGGAATTCGAACCGCCGGGCGCGGAGAAGCCGCCGATCTTGTTGCCCGCCGCCAGCACGCGGTGGCAGGGAATGATCAACGCAACCGGGTTCTTCGCCATGGCCTGGCCGACGTCGCGCGCGGCTTCCGGCCCGACGCCAAGCTCCTTGGCGAGCGTGCCATAGGTGGTCGTGTGGCCCCAGCCGACGCGGCGCGCGGCGGCGTAAATCTGCTTGAAGAAATCGTCCTGGCTGGAGAGATCGAGCGTCACATCAGAGAAATCCACGACGTCGCCGGCGAAATAACGCTGCACCTCGGCAATCGTGGCAGCCACCTCCGCGGGCGGCGTAGCGGGCTCGGCGCCGGCGATACGGCGCAGCAACAGGCGTTCGGTGCCGTCATGGGTGCTGGTCGGCAGCTGGAAGCGGGTAACGCCCACTTCATTCCACGCGATGCCGCAGAAGCCACCAGCGGTTTCGAAGATATGATAATGCTGAATTTTCTGGCCCATATCCTGAACTCCTCGTTTCAACTTGTCCCTAACATGGTGCCGTTGGGGCGAGAATTCCACCCGATTCTTGCAGTGTCAACAGTTCTGCCTCGAAATTTGTTCTCTTTTTGTTCTTGAAATTGCGACATTATGGATTAGACTGCTCCCCGTGCCCTGAGGAGACTTTCCATGCTCAATCAACTCGACTTCAGATCGGGACCGAAGCCGCCGGCAAAGCGGCCCACGGGCAGCAATCTGTTTGCCGCCTTGCGCCCGGATGAGGCAACCGCCCGACAGGCGCACACCATTGCCCGGGATATACGGGACATGTATCGCGCCCATCGTCAGCCGCTGGCATCCAAAAGGCTGCATGTCAGCCTGATCAATCTTGGCCATAGCGAAGCTCTCGAGGACAGCGTGGTTTTCACGGCAAGGGAGGCGATCGACAAGGCGCGTTTCGAGCCGTTCACGATCACGTTCGACCGCATCATGACATTCAGACAGGACGCCAAACGGCCTGTTGTCCTTTGTAGCGGTGGCGAAAATGCCGGGCTGCGGGAATTGACGGCGCGTCTTGCCGATGCACTTTTCGGCGTTGGGCTGGGCATTGGCTATAATCCGAAATTTCTGCCGCATATGACGCTGCTCTATCATCATGCGCAGATAGAAGAGCAGTGTCTCCCGACACCGATCTCTTGGACGGTCAACGAGGTGTGGCTGACCCACAGCCTGCTCGGGCAGGGGCGCTATGAATTCCTTTGGCCGCTGAGAAGCTGAGATGCGCCTGCAACGGTCAGGCGTTTGCACTGCGCAGGCGTTCGGCCGCTTCGACGAGCAGTTCCGAAACGGATCGAAGCTCGAAGCGACCGCCTTCCAGCACGACCTGGTTGCGGCCGGCGGCCTTTGCTGCGTAGAGGCATTCGTCGGCTCGCACCATGGCCTCGACCGGCGAGGCTTCGTGTTCGGCGATCGCGGCAACGCCGAAGCTCACGGTGATCTGCCGGTCGATGGCGATGTGGCGCCAATCGCGTGCCGCAAAGCGGATGCGGATCGACTGCGCCAGCACGCCGCCTTCGGCAAGGCTTGCGCCGGGAATGAAGATCATGAACTCCTCGCCGCCGAAACGCGCCGGAATGGCGTGAACGGGCAGGCTGTTGACGAGTTCCGCCGCCAGCTCGGCGATGACACTGTCGCCTGCGGCATGGCCGAAACGATCGTTGACCTGCTTGAAATGATCGATATCGCAGATCAGGACGACGCCTTCGTATCGCCTGGAATCCTGCTTCGGCGACAGGGCGCCGTCGAAGCCGCGCCTGTTGTAAAGGCCCGTCAACGGATCGCGGTCGGCGGCTTCGCGATAGCGCAGAAGAGTCGCCGCGACGATCGAGCCCAGCACGGAAAGGGCAAACAGCAGGCCGACCGCACTGGTGGTGATCTGCATGGCCGAGGCATAGGACGATGTCGCGAAATCCTCAAGCCGATCGCTCGATTTGACGAGGAAGACGAACACCATGACCCGAACCAACGTGTCCAGCACGACAAGGCTGCTCATGACGATCAGCGCGCGGTCGGCAGGCCGGGCCGCGCGGTCCATCACCTTCAACAGGGCAAAGCCGAGCAGACAGGACGTGGCGACATCGTTGAGAAAAAGCTCGGCATGCAGGCTGCCCGCGACAAGCACGACATAGAGATCGATAGCCAAATAGATCAGCACGAATGCCACGCGTCCGCGTCGGTGGAGCGGCATCGAAAACTGGACAAGCAGCGCCTCGGCATAAAAGTAGAAGCCCGCGACAAAGAACGTATCGCCCAGGAGCGCGCCGATTTCCACCGACAGCGGCATCATCGCCGCCATGAATCCGAGCGCGCTGAAGCCGAAACCCAGGCCCCATGCCCTGCCGGACGGTACATTGAAGCGCGACAGCACCAGGAACACGCTGGCGAATGTCACCATCATGATTGGCAACAGGAAGGATAGAGCGGACGTCGATTCCATCAATGGTCCCCGGAGGCCGCCGGCGGCGGAATGGCGGCTGTCTACTATCTAGCCTTCTCGCCGTTAAGAATCGCTGAAGTCGGGACTCGAAAAGCAGCACACGGCACGGACTTTTCCCGGCGCCGCTTTGTGATAAAGACAAGCTGGATGCAGGCAGGGAAATGGGCGAATGACGGTCAGGATCTACGGTATCAAGAACTGCGATACGATGAAGAAGGCGTTCGACTGGTTGAAGTCGCACGGCGTCGTCTATGACTTCCACGACTATCGCGCCGAGGGCGTGGATGCGAAGACCGTCAAGGCCTGGTGTGACAAGGTGGGATGGGAGAAGATGCTCAACAAGGCAAGCACCACCTTCAGGGAACTGCCCGATGCCGACAAGGCCGGGCTTGACGAGCACAAGGCCATCGCATTGATGACGCGCGAACCGACCATGATCAAGCGTCCGGTCCTGATCGTCGGCGAGACGATCCTGAACGGCTTCAAGCCGGCGAGTTATGAAGACGTATTGAAAGTCTAACTGGAAAATCTCCCATGAGCACACTCACGATCCGGCTTCCCGGCGAGCAACATGAGCGATTGAAGGCTCTGGCCTCTTCGCGCGGTACCAGCCTCAACAAACTTTTCGAAGAGTTTTCCACCAAGGTGCTGGCGGAGTTCGATGCAGAGACCCGGTTCCGTCTTCGGGCGGCGCGTGGCAACCGTCAGCGTGGTATGGAGATTCTCAACGAGCTCGATCGGCTGCATTCTGGAAAAGCCTGAACCATGTCCAAATCCACCCGCGCCACGCTGGCGCTTGCGGCCGCGAAAGCCACGTTCGAAGTCCTGACCTACGACTACGATCCTGATGCCGACAAGATCGGCATGCAGGCAGCGGAATCGCTTGGGGTCTCGCCGTCGATCGTGCTGAAAACCCTGATGGCCGAGGTCGATGGAAAGCCGGTCTGCGTCGTGGTGCCATCCGACCGCGAGGTGAGCATGAAGAAGCTCGCGGCGGCCTTCAAGGGCAAGTCTGCCAACATGATGAAGCCAGCCAATGCCGAAAAGGTGACCGGCTACGTCGTCGGCGGCATATCGCCCTTCGGCCAGAAGAAGGTCGTGCCGACGGTCTTCGAAACTGAGGCCATGGCGCATGAGCTGGTCTATATGAACGGCGGCCAGCGCGGGCTGCAGGTGAAGCTCTCGCCGACCGATGCTGTCGCGGTGCTCAAGGCGATATCGGCGCCGGTCGTTGCCTGAGCCGACTCAGCCCGCGTTTTCAGTGGCGCTTGCCGCTTCGGCCTTGGGGCCGCCCTTGGAAACGCCGACCATGGCGGGGCGGAGCACGCGATCACCGATGACGTAGCCATCCTGCACCACCTGGATGACGGTGTTGTTCGGCAGGTCCGCATTGGGAACCTCGAACATCGCCTGGTGGAAATGCGGGTCGAATTTCTGGCCTGACGGCTCGATTTTCTTGACACCGTGGCGCTCAAGTGCGGAAAGCATGGCGCGTTCGGTCATCTCGACGCCTTCCACGAGCGCCATCAAGCCGGCCTCGCCAGCGGCACGCGTTTCGGCCGGAATGGCATCCAGGGCACGACGCAGGTTGTCGGACACGGACAGCATGTCACGCGCGAAAGCGGCGGCGGAATAGGTCTTGGCGTCCTTCACCTCGCGTTCGGTACGGCGGCGCAGGTTGTCCATCTCGGCGGCCAGCCTCAGGAACTTGTCCTTCAGCTCGGCATTCTCGACCTTCAATACCTCGATGGGATCGGGTTCGGCGGGCGCGTCGGCCTGCGCACCGGCAGCATGGCCAGCGTCGAGCGTTTCCGCGCCGGCCACGCCGTCCTGGCCTTCCGTTTCGTAAGCGTTCTTGTTGTCGTCCGTCATCACGGTCTCCGAAAGTTCTCTATCTTGCCTGGGTTTGTGCGGATATCGAGCTTTGCCGGCAAAAAATCAAGGCTAAAGCGCAAGAAACGTGCCGTACCGCCCAGGTTAGGACGTTCTTCCCGCCAGCCGCGACATCAGCTGGGCGGTATAATCGACCATCGGCACGACGCGCGAATAATTGAGCCGGGTCGGACCGATCACGCCGACGGCGCCGATGATACGATCCTCGCTGTTCCTGTACGGTGCGACGATCAACGACGAACCCGACATCGAAAACAGCGTATTCTCCGATCCGATGAAGATCCGCACGCCCTGGCCACCCTCGGCAAGGTTCAGGATATCGGAGAGCGATTCCTTCTTTTCCAGATCGTCGAAGAGCAATCGCAACCGCTCGATATCCTCGGTGCCCTCGACCCCTTCCAGCAGGTTGGCGCGGCCGCGCACGATGAGCTGCGCCGACCGGCCATCGCCCGCGCTGCCCGACCACACGGCGAGTCCACGTTCGACGAGATCGCTCGAAAGCTGGTCGAGCTCGGCGCGGATCGTCTCCTTGAGCTTGTCGATGCGCGTCCGCGCCTCGGCCAGCGTCAACCCTGAGAGATGGGCGTTGAGAAAATTCGCGGCCGCCGTCAGTTGCGAGGAGGTCGTGCCCGCAGGGAGCGTGATGATGCGATTTTCGATCTCGTCCTGGTCGCCGACCAGCACGGCGAGCGCCTTTTCAGGCGAAACCCGGATGAATTCGACATGCCGGACCAGCGTATCGCTCTTGGCCGTGATCACCAGGCCAGCGCCCCGCGATACGGACGACAGAAGCTGGCTCGCCTCGTTAAGCGCGCTTTCGACTGGAAAATCACGGCTCGCGGGCCGTATCTGGCGATCGATCTGGCGTCGTTCTTCGTCCGACAGATGTCCTACCTGCATAAAGGCATCGACAAAGAAGCGCAGGCCCAGTTGGGTCGGCAGCCGGCCGGCGGAGGTGTGCGGCGAATAGATGAGCCCCAGTTCCTCCAGGTCGCTCATCACATTGCGCACCGATGCCGGCGACAGCGACATAGGCAGCAGGCGCGACAGCGCACGCGAACCCAATGGCTCGCCACTACCCAGATAGCTTTCGACGATCCGCCGGAAGATCTCGCCGGACCGCTCGTCCATTCCCTTCATGCCAGTGACCTACTTATTCTCATGGCTTGGAATATAGGGTTTTGCCGCGCGCAAGCAAAAGGAATCTCGCGCCTTTTCCTTTGCAAATTCCACCCTGCCCGACTAAGACGCTGCTTTGAATAGATCAGGAGCGGGAAGACATGCGGCCATCCGGACGGAAGACAGACCAAATGCGCAAGGTAAGCTTCGAGCGCGGCTTCTCAAAGCACGCCGAAGGCTCCTGCCTGGTCAAGTTCGGCGACACGCATGTCCTCTGCACCGCGAGCCTCGAGGAAAAGCCGCCGGCATGGCTGCGCAATTCAGGCAAGGGCTGGGTGACCGCCGAATACGGCATGCTGCCGCGCTCGACCGGCGACCGCATGCGCCGCGAGGCAACATCCGGCAAGCAGGGCGGCCGCACGCAGGAAATCCAGCGCCTGATCGGCCGGTCGCTGCGCGCCGTGGTCAGCCTCGAATCGCTCGGCGAACGCCAGATCACGGTCGATTGCGATGTCATCCAGGCCGATGGCGGCACCCGTACCGCTTCGATCACCGGTGGCTGGATCGCACTTCACGATTGCCTGAAGTGGATGGAATCCCGCAACATGCTGAAGGTCGAGAAGGTCCTGAAGGATCACGTCGCGGCCATTTCCTGCGGCATCTTCGCCAACCAGCCGGTGCTCGACCTCGACTATCTCGAGGATTCCTCGGCCGAGACGGATGCGAATTTCGTCATGACCGGCACTGGCGGCTTCGTCGAGATCCAGGGCACCGCGGAAGGCGCGCCTTTCAGCGAGGAAGAACTTCACACTCTGATGGGTCTCGCCAAGAAGGGCGTTTCCGAACTGGTTGAAATGCAGAAGCAGGCGATCGCCTGAGAGGGATCATGGCAAAGGCGCCGGCACAAATCCTCGAAACCGCGCTCTATGCTAGCGATCTCGATGCCGCCGAGCGCTTCTATGGCAGCGTGCTTGGGCTTGAAAAAATTGATCGTGGCGGCAACCGCCATGTCTTCTTCAAATGCGGACCAGGCGTGCTGCTGATCTTCAATCCGGCCGAGACCATCATTCCCTACAAGGTCGGCCAGTTGCCGGTGCCGCCGCATGGCGCCCATGGCCCCGGCCATCTCTGCTTCAAGGCCGAGGCCACTGAGTTGGACGAGTGGCGTGACCGGCTGACGGCGGAGGGCGTCGAAATCGAGTCCGATATGGCGTGGCCGCAGGGCGGGCGTTCGATCTATTTTCGCGATCCGGCGGGCAATTCGCTCGAATTCACCGAAGCTCGCATCTGGGGTATCGAATAGCTTTGACATCCGGTTCGGCAGGAGAATCAAGATGATCATACGCGAATGGCGCGGCCGCGCGGCTTTATCGAAGCGGGATGCATACCCCGCGCATTTTCGGATGAATGTGCTGCCCGAGTTGCGCACGCTTTCGGGATTCCTGGGCGCTCATCTCAGCAGCCGGGATATTGACGGCGGTATCGAGTTTCTGGTGCTCACACGCTGGGAAAGCCTGGAGGCCATTGCCGCCTTCGCCCGCGAGTCGATCAACAGCGCCGTTGTCGAACCCGGCGCCGTGGCGGCGCTCGTAGAATTTAATGACTTTGTCGTGCACTACGAAGTCATCGAGGAAGCATGACACTGAAAGACGAACATATGCGCAAGCTCGATACCAAGACGATCGTGGTCGCCAGCCACAATGCCGGCAAGATAAGCGAAATCCGCGACCTGATCGGCCCGCTTGGCTTCGAGGCCAAGTCCGCCGCAGACCTCAACTTCGCCGAGCCCGACGAGACTGGCACGACTTACGAGGAAAATGCGCGCATCAAGGCACTCGCATCCGCCATGGCCTCGGGCCTGCCTGCCCTCTCCGACGATTCAGGCCTTGCGATCGATGCGCTCGATGGCGCACCGGGCGTCTATACCGCCAATTGGGCCGAGCGCGAGGACGGCAGCCGCGATTTCAACATGGCCATGCAAAAGGTCGAAACGGCGCTCACCGAGAAGGGCGCGACCACGCTTGACAAGCGCACCGGCCGGTTCGTCAGCGTATTGTGCCTCGCCTGGCCGGATGGCCATACCGAGATCTTCCGTGGCGAGGTCGAAGGCCATATCGTCTGGCCGCCGCGCGGCAATCTCGGCTTCGGCTATGATCCGGTGTTCCAGCCGCTTGGCTATACAAAGACATTCGGCGAGATGCCGGCCGAGGCCAAGCATGGCTGGAAGCCGGGCGATGCGCAGGCGCTGTCGCATCGTGCGCGCGCCTTCAAGCTCTTCGTCGAAACCTGCCTGGAAGCGTAGTTTGATTAAAGATGCACCATTGCTGGCGGATTCGGGTGAGCCGGGCTTTGGCGTCTATATCCATTGGCCGTTCTGCGCGGCCAAGTGTCCGTATTGCGATTTCAACAGCCACGTCCGCCATGTAGCGGTGGACCAGGACGCCTATGTCAAGGCCTTCCTGGCCGAGATGACCGCGATGCGGGCGATCTCAGGCAGCCGCACGGTGACCTCGATCTTCATGGGCGGCGGCACGCCATCGCTGATGAAGCCGGAGACCGTGGACGCGATCCTGAGCGGCATCGCCAGGCATTGGCATGTGCCCGACGGCATCGAGATCACCATGGAAGCCAATCCCTCGAGTGTCGAGGCCGAGCGCTTCCGGGGCTATCGCGCCGCCGGCGTCAATCGCGTGTCCCTCGGCGTGCAGGCACTGAACGACCGCGACCTGAAATTCCTCGGCCGGCTGCACAATGTCGAGGACGCCCTGCGCGCCGTGAAGCTGGCGCGCGAAATATTCCCGCGCATGAGCTTCGACCTGATCTATGCCCGGCCCGGCCAGACCGGCGAGGAATGGACGCGCGAGCTCAACGAGGCGATCTCCTATGCCGTCGATCATCTGTCGCTCTACCAGCTGACGATCGAGGAAGGCACGCCGTTCTTCGGCCTGCACAAGGCGGGCAAGATCGTCATCCCCGATCAGGATGCCGCCGCGGAGCTCTATGAGATTACCCAAGCGGTGACGGCGGCCGCCGGAATGCCGGCCTACGAAGTCTCCAATCATGCTCAGCCGGGCGCCGAGAGCCGCCACAACCTCACCTATTGGCGCTATGGCGACTATGCCGGGATCGGTCCCGGCGCGCATGGGCGGCTGACATCTGGCGGCCGGAAATTTGCCACGGCCACCCACCGCACGCCCGAGGAATGGCTGAAGCTGGTCGGCGAACAGGGTCACGGCATGGTGGATCGCGACGCGCTGGAGACCGACGAACAGGCCGATGAAATGTTGTTGATGGGGCTGAGGCTTCGCGAGGGCCTCGACCTCGCGCGCTGGTCGATGCTGTCGGGCCGCGAAATCGATCCCGACCGGGAAGCGTTTCTCCTCAGCCACGGCTTTGTCGAGCGCATCGGCAATTCCCGCCTGCGCTGCACGCCGCAGGGCATGTTGATCCTTGACGCGGTGGTCGCCGATCTGGCCGCTTAGAGCCCTTCATTGTTAAATGGAAACAGTTCTGTTGGCTCAAACGGAGTCGGATGGTCGACCGGCCGGCGCGCGTCGTAGCCAGATCTACGGCCAAGCCGGCCGGCCGATCAGGCGGCCCGTTTCAGCCAACCCGAAGGGCCGGGCATCTTTCCGCCAGGCTCAGAGGCGATCGGCTCGGACGTACATCTGGGTATGCCCTTCGCCAATCGCCTCTGCCCTGACGAAAACCTGCTCCGGCAGAACTGATTCCATTTAACAATGAAGGGCTCCAATCCTGCCATAACCGTACTCAATTCGTTCTTTTTGCATGATTTTCTGGCATCGATGCTGACAGCGCTCTTGACCGTCGCGCAAGCTTGGGTGCATATGTATAGTCATTAGGTAGCGCCAGGACGATCCGCTCTCCGCGTTCAGAACCTGATTCTTATTATTCGGAATCACATGGCGACGATTCATTTCGATGAACCGAGCCCGTCCGTGAAGCGGAACAAGAAATCCCCGTTCACGGTCGAATGGCCCACATTTTTCCTTGCACTCTTCATCTACTCGGCTTGGCTGGCGCTCACATATTTCTGGCAATCCGTGCCGATCGTCCTGCTGGTTCTGGTCGGCGGCTGGCTCGTTGGCTGGCACGGCTCGCTCCAGCATGAAGTGTTGCATGGTCACCCCACGCGCAGCCGCAGGATCAACGATGCGATCGGCTCGGTTCCCCTCGGCCTCTGGCTGCCCTATCCGCTCTACAAGCGGGCGCATCTCAAGCATCACAATGACGAATGGCTGACGGACCCGATCGAGGATCCGGAATCCTACTACATGACGGGCCCGACGTGGCAACGGCTTGGCGCTTTCGGGCGCCTGCTGACGAAGGTCAACAACACCCTACCCGGACGGCTGATCATCGGACCTCCTGTTGCGGCCCTCGCACTCTGGAGTCACGAGTTTTCGGCCCTGCTGCGCGGCGATTTCCGCCACGTACCGTGCTGGTCGGCCCATCTGGTCGGCGTTGTCCTGGTACTCTACTGGGTGATGGCGGTGGCAGGCATGCCGTTCTGGATCTACCTGCTGTGCTTCGCCTATGCGGGCTTGGCCTTCACCCGGCTGCGCTCGTTCGCCGAGCACAATTTCGCTGAGACGAAGGAAGAGCGCACGGCGATCGTCGAGAACACACCGGCCTTCGGCCTGCTGTTTCTCTACAACAACCTGCATATCGTGCACCATAACAAGCCTGCCTTGCCATGGTACAAGATCCCCGGCCTCTACCGGGCCAACCGGGACGCCTATGTCAAATTGAATGGCGGGCTGGTCTATAACGGCTATTGGGATGTCGCGAAGCAATACTTCTTCCGCGTCCATCACAATCCCGTCCATCCGCACCATCCGGAAACGGTGGACGCGCAGGAGCCGGTTTCAACGGTTCGGGCGGATCAGGCGACCTTCGGGTAGCCCAGACGGAGCGCTTCATCGCGGAAGCGCTCCAGTTCGGCATAATCGCCGTCGTCCAGGAATTCGATGCCAGTGAGGCCGAGAACGTCGAGGGCATCCTTTATCGATGGATCGGCCAGAGCATCCGAGATCGCATCCCGCAATGCCGCCACTTCCCCATCGCTTGCATCGAAGCGTGTGATGTAGGGAAGCCCCGGCCCCATCGGCGTCTCGGCCAATATCCTGACGCCTGATATCTTTTCCGGCGCGTGCCTGGCATGCAGGCCCCAAGTGATGCTGTCGATCGCGGCAACATCCGCACGATCCTCCCGGACCGCGGCAATCGAGCCTAGATGTCCGCCAGTCACGACGACGTCCGAAAAGAACGGCTTTCCGCCCGCAAGCGGTGCGACCGCCATGCGCAACAGGTTCATGCCGGAATTCGAGAGCCAATCGTTGATCGCGGCGCGTTTTCCGCGCAGGTCCTCGAGGCTTTTCGCCGAGCTGTCCTCACGCACGACGATGAAGCTTGCCCGCTTCACGCCCTTGCCGCCGGGATAGGAGAAAACCGGCGTCGCCACCAGCCTCACCCTGCCTTTGAGTTCGCTGACATAGGGATAGCCGCAGGTCTGCGCCAGCGCGAGATCCGGTTGAAGCCAGTAGCTGTGGTAATCCCCACTCCTGTCGAGCGCATCCGGGGCTGCAAAGCCTTTCGCACGCACACGATCCCGGATCGCGATCCAGAGCGCGTCATTGGCGCTCCGGGCCTGATCCGGCTGATCGTACATCATAAGGCTTGCGACGGCCATCCGTTACTCGTTGATCAGGCGCCGCAACAGTTCGATCTCGTGCGACAGCTTCTGGTCGGCCGTTATCAATTCCTCGATCTTGCGCACGGCATGCAGCACCGTCGTGTGGTCGCGCCCGCCGAAACGGCGGCCGATCTCGGGAAAGGAGCGCGGCGTCATGGTCTTGGAGAGATACATAGCGATTTGACGCGGTTTTACGATGACCCGGGTCCGGCGGTTGGAGACAAGCTCCTGCCGCGACACATTGTAATGCCGTGCGACGACGCGCTGGATATCCTCGATCCGTACGCGCTTGGGTTCGCCCGTGCCGACCAGATGCGCCAGCAGTTCGTCCACGCGCTCGAGCGTCAGGTTGGGTTCGAAGGACAGTCGGAATATCAACTGGTTGAAGGCGCCTTCAAGTTCACGGCCGGATGCCGTCACATTGGTGGCAACGTGTTCGAGAATGGCGTCGGGAATATCGATGCTCGCATCCACCTGCCGCGCCTGTGACAGGCGGAGCTTGAGCATTTCGAGCCGCATGGCGAAATCCGGTGATTCCATCTCGATATTGACGCCGCCCTGCAGGCGCGAGCGTACGCGCGGGTCAAGCGATTCCAGCTCCCACGGCGCGCGATCCGCCGCCACCACGACCTGCTTGGCGCTGTCGAGCAGCATGTTGAGCAGATGGCAGAACTCGTTCTGGATCATCTTGCCCTGCAGGAACTGCATGTCGTCGATGATCAGGACGTCGATATTGCGGAGCGATTCCTTGAGCGTCAGCGCGTCATTGTCGCGGATCGCGGTAGCGAAGCGCCACATGAAATATTCCGCCGTCAGATAGACGACGCGCGGACTGCGCGGATTGGCAAGGGCGGCGGCGGCAATCGCCTGCAGCAGATGTGTCTTGCCGAGGCCGACGCTCGAATGAATGAAGAGCGGATTGAAGCGCACGGCGCCCGCGCCGGATTCGGCGATCGTGCGCGACGCGGCCAGCGCCACGCGATTGGAAGCACCTTCCACGAAGCTGGAAAACGTATAGCGGCTGTCGAGCGGCGAGCCGAAAAGCGGCGTATGGTGGTGAACCCTAGGGCTCTCCTTCGGCATGACATTCGTCGCGTTGAAAAACGGTGCCGACGGCTTGCGCGCAGTCTGGGAAATCTGTGTCTCCGGCAAAGGCAGGATTGGCTCTTCGGCGCGCCCGGCCCGCGCGGCGCTGCGCACCAGGATCTCGACCTTGAGTATATTGGCGTCCTCTTCCTGGAGGAGCGATGTCATGAGATCGAGGTATCGGTTGTTGATCCAGGACTTGAGGAAAGTCGTCGGTACCGTGAAGCGGATGACGCTCTTGGAAGCCGAATGGAGCTTCAGCCGACCGAACCAGCTCGCATAGACGTCAGGCCCCACCTTGGCCTTGAGTTTCGCGCTGAATCGCTCGATCAAGGCCTCCGGTTTCATGCCTGCAATCCCCCCATCGATTTCGGATGATTTTGTTATGGACATCGGCGCAGTTTCCACCAGGGGAAATGCGCTCTTCTCTAAAATACTCATTTGCATGTCGCCGCCTTCTACATGTCGAATTCACCGAAACCCGCATTGGTTCCGCTCGTGTCATTAGAAACCGTGCGCATCCGCCCGCATCGCTCCATCCCCGAGCAACAGCTGACGAACCTCGTTGGCAGGTCCCAGGACATCTTGTCCTCTTCATTCCCTCGGACCGCTTCGCCCGGCTCAATCGCCGTGCAGCACGCTCCGGACTTTCCCCAATCCGCTTCTCCTTCCTCCGATCCCCATTCACCGCATTCGTGAGACGAATAAACCGCCTTCCGGGAAACGCATGGTTTCCCGGTTGATCGCGAATGCCCGCCGGTCAAGGATGGATCGGAATGCCATCATTCCGCTACGATCAGGTGGTTGAAACCAGCTACACACCTCCCGTCGACCGGTTGGCACGCCCGTTTTTCAAGCCCTCTCTGGAAGTCATTTAGGCAAGTTCAGCGGCTCAAATCAACAGGGATTTTTACCGCCCGTTAAGAGAAAGGCATTGACATTTGATACCCGTTTTTGCCGGCTGGAAAGCGCGAATAAGAATCGCAACTGAATCAAAGGGATTCGGTTTTTGTTGGCGTTGAGTGACAGATATTAGTGAAAAATAAAAATTTCTCTTGACCATTGATTGTGACGAACTTCCCCTAGGTGAGGTGCCATGGGAAAACCGAACCTCGCGCAAACCATTGATTTAAATCGAAAAATCTTGTCACACAAATGTCAGCGAACATCAGAAAAGAGTCAATGTTTTCAACCACTCGCCAAAAACGAGAAAAAGCCCGGCTCGCGGCCAGGCTCTGTCATTTCCGTACCAAACTCAGAAAATCAGGCGCTGATCGCCTTGACGCGCGAGGCCAGACGGGAGATTTTGCGCGACGCAGTGTTGCGATGAACGACGCCCTTGGTGGCAGCGCGCTGCAATTCCGGCTGGACGGCCTTCAGGGCCGCTTCAGCAGCCGTCTTGTCGCCCGATGCTATTGCTTCTTCAACCTTGCGGAGGAAGGTGCGGACGCGCGAACGGCGAGCCTTGTTGACTTCGGTACGGCGCTCGATCTTGCGGGTCGCCTTCTTCGCCGATTGGGTATTGGCCATTTCTGTCTCTCTCTAATCCATTCGATCCAACATGCCCCTTTCGCCGCAGCCCGAAGGGGCGGCCTCATGCGAGGCATTGAGGGAGCATCAGAAAAGCCGGATAACAGGCTTTTCAATCTGTGGGGCGGCGTATAGCTCCAAAGTGACTGCCCGTCAATGAGCGCCGAAAAGATTCTGTTCGCCTGGTGAAGATGTCCGCGCTGTCGTTGGGAGATCACTCCAGAGATCATTTCTGGCACACGGGGCAATAGAAGGTCGAGCGGCCCGACTGGGTAATCCTGTGCACGATTCCATCGCAGCCCTCCGTGAGGCAGGGTTTGTCCTCCCGGTCATAGACCCGGAAGCGGTGTTGGAAATAGCCGAGCGACCCGTCGGTCTGGATATGATCCCTGAGCGAGGAGCCACCGGCCTCGATCGCCTCCGCGATCACGTCGCGGATGGCGCGCGTCAGGTCTTCGAGCTGCCTGGATGGCTTGCCCGTCGGCGTCACCACCGACATGGCCGCGCGTGTCGGCCTGATATGAGCACGGTACAGCGCCTCGCAGACATAGATATTGCCAAGCCCGGATATCACGGTCTGATCGAGGAGAACCGATTTGATCGGTCCCTTCTTGGTCTTGAACCGCTCGGCCAGATATTGCGCCGAGAGACGATTGCCTGTCGGCTCCGGCCCAAGCGCCTTGAACGCCGGATAGGTGTCTATTGCCGATGTCTCGATCAGGTCCATGAAGCCGAAGCGGCGCGGGTCATTATAGATAATCAGCGCATCGGGCTCCGCGTCCCGGCCGATCCTGAGCACGACGTGGTCATGCGCCTGGTCCTTGGAGCGCTCGTGGTGGAAGGCGCCGGGCTGCAATGCCTTGTCCGGCTCCTCGATGCGGAACGAACCGGACATGCCGAGATGGGCGATCAGCGAGAGATCGTCTTCCAGGTTGATGACGAGATATTTCGCGCGCCGGGACAATTGCTCGACCTTGCGGCCCTCGACCCGGGTCTTGAACTTCTCCGGCAGGGGAAAACGAAGGTCCGCCCGATTGAGCGTCAGCTCCCTGATCCGCCTTCCCTCCATGAAGGGCGCCAGTCCGCGGCGGACGGTTTCCACTTCGGGCAATTCGGGCATGGAGAAATCCTGGTTGGCGGTCCGTGTTTATAGAGTCCGGCGACTGATCTGGTCCAGCACCAAGTTCAGCACTTGCGGGCAATCTCCAGGATCACATCGATGGCCGTCTTCGCATCGTCCTCGGTCATGTCGAACTGCCCCGCCTGGAAACGAATGGCGATCGCGCCATCGACCCGCGTCTGGGTCAGATAGATGCGGCCGTCATCGTTGATCGCATTGACCAGCGCCAGATTGTGAGCGTCCAGATCATCGGCTCCCTTGTGCCGGAATGAGAAGAGCGAGAGGAAAGGCTCGCTGACGATCTCGAAATCCGGTTCCGCCGCAAGACGCGCCGCGACCATTTCCGACCATCCGACATGATTGCGGATCATCGCTCGCAGGCCTTCCAGTCCGTGATAGCGCAGCAGAAACCACAGCTTCAGCGCCCGGAACCGGCGGCCGAGCGGCACCGACCATTCGGAATAGTTGATGATGCCGTCATGGCCATGGGTCTTGAGATATTCCGGCTGGATGGCGAGCGTCCTGACCAGATCCTCCGGCTTGCGGATGAACTGCACCGAGCAATCGAAACTCGCACCCAGCCATTTGTGCGGATTGAAGACGATGGAATCGGCGCCCTCGATGCCGTCCCAAAACACCCTGTATTCCGGGCAGATCATCGCCGAGCCGGCCCATGCGGCATCGACATGCAGGTAGAGCCCGTATTTCCGCGCGACAGCCGCGACCTCGGCGATGTTGTCGCAGGCGCCGACGCTGGTGCCGCCGACGCAGGCGATAATGCCAGCGGGCAACAGTCCGGCCTGCTGGTCGGCGATGATCGCGGCCTCCAGAACGGTAACATCCATGCCCCGGCTTTTGCCCGCGACTGGAATGCGCACGAGGTTACGCTCGCCGACGCCGGATACCCAGATCGCGCGATCGATGGATGTGTGGACCTGGCTCGAGGAATAGATCCGGATCTGCTCATTGCCCGCAAGTCCTTCGGCATTGCCCTTCCAGCCGAGCGCCTTCTCACGCATCACAAGAACGGCGTTGAGCGTCGCCGAAGACGCCGAATCCTGGATGACGCCGGTGAAATCCGCCGGCAGCCCCAAAGCCTGCCGCAGCCAGTCCATCACCCTGGTTTCAAGTTCGGTTGCCGCCGGCGAGGTCTGCCACAGCATGCATTGGGCGGCCATGACGGTCACAAGATATTCGGCAACCACCGAAACCGGCGCAGCATTGGCGGGAAAATAGGCGAAGAAGCGAGGATGCTGCCAATGCGTCATGCCTGGCACGATGATCTCCTCGAAGTCGGCGAAAATCATTTCCATGTCATGGCCGGTTTCCGGCGCGCTTTCAGCGATCCGGGCGGCGATGTCGCCGGGCCTGGTCTTCGCCCGCACCGGCCGTTCGCGCAATGTGTCGCGATACTCGACGCCCCATTCCGCGGCCTTCTGCGACCACGTGCTGAACTCGTTTCCGTGCATTTCCATCCTCCCTATTCCCAGCGGAAGATCGCGATTGTCTGACAAATGTCAAGGATCGGCCAATCGACCCCAAAAAAGTCCGCACGCTCGCGCAACGCTCTGTATCCTACTGATATCCCACATGCTATGTGCGATTCCACCGTCCGTGGATTTGCGGCGGGTCAGGGGGATACCATGAAATTCAGAACTTTAACCGTGGCGGCAGCTGTAATGCTCGCCGGCCTTATGTCAATACAATCGGCATTCGCCGCCGAAGTCACTTTCACGATACGCAACAATCATCCAAATGCGCTCGAAGTCGAGCTCTATAGCCAGGATCGCAACCATGTCTGGCCGGGCGGCGGCGAAGTCTACGTCCTCGACGACGGCGACGCCAAGTCGATGGCGCTTTCCTGCAAGGAAGGCGAGAACATCTGCTACGGCGCCTGGATCAAGGGCGACCAGACAACCTACTGGGGCGTCGGCCCCAGCAATGCACAGTCCTGCACCGACTGCTGCTATACCTGCACGGGCGGCGCGACCGAGACGATCGACCTAGTCCAATAGCGGCTGGCACGATCGAAGTTCATGAAACGCGAAACGCCGCCGGATACATGTCCGGCGGCGTCTCGCGTTTCAAATTCTGGACACTTACTTCTCGACAGCGCCGACCAGCACGTCCTGGGCGTTCTCGATCTTGACCCAGCGGCCGGTGTTGTATTCGGCCTGGCGCTTCATGAAGCGGTAGGGCGTCTCCGACCACAGCCGGACGCGGTCATCGAGATTGTCGAGGATAAAATCGCCGTCCATGGTGCGGACTGTCAGCACCGCATGGCCTTCGCCATCGGGTTTGCGCACCACGGTGATCAGCAGGTTGGACACGGCGAAGCCCTTGGCCATCAATTCCCGGCGCTTTTCGAGCACGAAATCCTCGCAGTCGCCCACATCGGTCGGATAGGTCCAGACTTCATCACGGCCGAAAATGTCCTCATCGGTCATCGGCATGATCTTGTGGTTCACTGCGGAATTGACTTCCTTGATGACGTTCCAGCCGAAATCGGTGACCCGGGCCGGGCCCGCATTCTCGGAAAGAACGGAACATTCATCCTTGTGGATCTGGCAGAACTGGTAATGGCCGATGGGCTGTGACGTCACGGCACCCGTCTGCATGAAGCGCGAACCTGCCGCATCAGCATATGACCCTGAAAACGCACTCAACCCGAACGCCAACACCGCAAAAGCGGTCTTGCAGATACTTCCCGACATCAGTTCCAGTCCCCGCAATCCTTAACAAAGAGTTAAAGGGAATTCCGGCCGGGGTGTCAATCATTAAGCAGGGGTTAATACTCATCAATGAAAACTATGGTTAAGACCTGCGACGAAAATCAGGCGGGCGCGGCCATGGCAGTCACCGCAGCCTCTATCCGCTCGAGATCCTCGGGGCGCGACAAGCGGTGGTCGCCATCGCGGATGAGCGTCAGGATCGCGTCGTCACCGACGATTTTCTCCATGATTTTAAGGGCATGACCATATGGGACATCCGGGTCCTTCATCCCTTGAATTATGTGCACCGGGCATCCCGTCACAATCAGCCCATTCATGACGAGATTGTGTCGGCCGTCCTCGATCAGATCCCGCGTATAGCGATTTGGTTCCGGCGAATACTCCGATTTTTCCTCGAAAAAGCCTTTGTCGGCGAGCGATTTGAGTTGTTTTTTGGTCAGGTGCGGCTCAATGAGCACATGCGTGAAGTCCGGAGCCGGCGCGATCAGGACCAGTCCGCCGACCCGGCTCGAATCATCTGATTTCCTGAATTCCTCCACCGCGCGCAACGCAACCCATGCGCCCATGGAGGAGCCGACGAAGATCAGCCGGCCGGCCGAGAAGGTCCTGATCACGGCAAGCGCTTCCTCCAGCCAGAGCGTTATCGTGCCTTCGGAATAATGGCCGCTCGACTGGCCATGGCCGGAATAGTCAAAGCGGACGAAGTTGACGCCGATCTTGCGCGCGATCGTTTCCAGCGCCATGGCCTTGGTGCCGCTCATGTCGGATCTGTAGCCGCCGAGCCAAACGATCGTCGTGTCGCTTTGCTGTTCCGGCCTGGTTGCAATGACGGCGATCCGCCTTATATGAGGTGTCTCGCCGACCTCTATGAACGTGACGCCGTTTTCGCTGTCCTGCATCGAAAAAACTCCATCATGCCGGGGTGGGCCACCAGGCGCGAAATCCCGTGATTTCCAGAGATGATTTCCCGGAAAAACCGTGCTAAATACACGGCCTTCTTGCGTCGGCGGTTGCTTTCGAGGGTCGCTGATGGCAGAAAGAGCCCGCAAAGTAAACAATTGAGGAGAATACGACCATTCGCAGACCCTTCAAGGCGGAAGGCCCCACCAAAGACGGCCCGCGCTCAAACCGGGAAATTCGAGTCCCACGTATCCAGCTGATCGGCGCTGATGGCGTCAATGTGGGTATCGTGAACACCGACGAGGCGCTCGCCATGGCTGAAGAAGCCGGGCTCGATCTCGTCGAGATTTCGCCGAACACCGAGCCGCCGGTATGCAAAATTCTCGACCTGGGCAAGCTGAAATACGCCACCCAGAAGAAAGCGGCGGAAGCCCGCAAGAAGCAGAAGATCATAGAGATCAAGGAGATCAAGATGCGTCCGAATATCGACACCCATGATTATGAGGTGAAGATGCGGGCGATGCAGCGCTTCTTCGACGAAGGCGACAAGGTCAAGGTGACGCTGAAGTTCCGCGGCCGTGAAATGGCCCATATGGAACTCGGCATGAAGCTCCTGCTTCAGGTCAAGGACGACACGCTGACGATTGCCAAGGTGGAAGCCGAGCCGAAGCTCGAAGGCCGCCAGATGATGATGGTGCTCGCGCCGAAGTAAGAAATTTCCGCATTCCCGTGAATGCAGGCCGTCCGTGAGCTCCGCTCCGGGCGGCTTTCTTTATGGCGTGCCCACCTTCGGATAAATCCAGGCATAGCTGAAATAATAGACGTCGCCCGGCTTGCCGTAGTGATAGGGCTTGGCGATATCCTGGGGCACCGGCACTGTTGCACCAGCTTCGACCTGCGATACATGCCAGTGCTTCAGCGCCTCGGGCATATCAGCATCCGGCTCGCCCTTGCCGCGCCAGATCAGCAGCACGGGATGGGTGGCATCGAACGGGTAGTTCTTGTGGAAGCGTTCGTAACCGGGCACCATGACCGGAATGCCTGACGCATTCAGCCTTATATTTCCCGCCATCTGCATATCCGATGTCGCGATGATCGAGGGACGGTCCTTGCCCGAGGCAAGAATGGCCTCAATGGCCGGCTGGTAAGGCACGTTCGGTTTGGCGTAGCGGCCGAGATATTGCGCCGCCGGCACGCGCGCGAAGAGCACGAGCGGGATCGCGATCATGATCAGCACGGCAATCCAGCCGAACCGCTTCGGCGCATTGGCGATGGTCTGGTTGAGCGCATCGAGCTTCAGGCTGAGATAGAGCGGCAGCATGAAGAAGAACGGCGTCAGCCAGCGATCCTTGATGTTGGAGGCGCCGCCGAAGACCACGAGCAGGATGAGCGATACGATCAGGATCAGGAACATCCGCCCGACCAGCCGTGTCCACGGGCTCGACGCCTGCCACGACTCATGGAAGCGGCGGCCGAATGAAATCCAGAAGGCGATCACCGTCAGCGATCCGAACGCGATCAGCGCCACGCCCAGCGAGAACAGGCCCGCGATGATCTGCGAGGTCCGATCGACACCCGCATCCTCGGTGAGCTTGGCAAGCGTGCGGCCCGTCGCGATATCCATATTATCGAGGAACCAAAGGGCGTGCGGCGTGACGATGGCCACAGCCGCGATGATCGTGATCAGCATGCGCCAGTTGACCAGCCGCCCCCGGAACTCGCGCTCGAACAGGATCGCTATGATGGCGGCAGCCGGCAGCAGCGCGAAATTATATTTCGAGATCATGCCGATGCCGATGGCGATGCCGGTCAGCAGATAGCTGAAGACATTGGGGCTCTTGAGTGCGCCGAACAGCGCGTAGACGAACAGGCAAGCGGCAAGCAAGACCGCCACCGTATGCGTCAGGTCACGCTGGGATTCGAAGACGATCTGCGGGATGGTCAGCATGCCGAGCGTGGCGATGATCGCCAGCGCCTTGTTTCGGATGACCAAATGTGCCGTGAGCCCGACCAGTCCGTAGCAGCAGAAGAGCATGAGGTTCTTGAGCAGGCTGAGCGCCAGCACCGTATCGCCCAGAACCTGCACGACACCATATTGCAGCCAGTTGTAGAACGGTGGCTGGGTGTCGTAACCCACGGCCAGCCATTGCGCGAGGAACAGTTGCTGGCCCTCGTCGAGCTCGAGCGAATTGGGCAGCGCCAGCCGGAGCGCGACATTGACGGCGAAATAAATGCCAAGCAGCAGATAGAGCGTGCCGCTATCGCGCATCATCCTCGCGATCATCAGTCTTCCCGCTCGTAGGTCTTGCGCACGACATAATTCACATCGGTGCTCTGCGTGCGCGCCAGCATTTCGGCGAGGATGCCTGTCGTGATCATCTGCACCGAGGCGATAAACAACATCACGGCAGTGATGAACATCGGCCGCGTGCCGATATCCTGGCCGAGGATGAACTTCACCCAGGCGAGATAGACGAACATCAACCCGCTGATACCGCCGAAGAACAGGCCGATCGAGCCGAAGAACTGAGCTGGCCGCTGGCGGAAGCGCATGAAGAACAGCACCGAGAGCAGATCGAGAAACACCCGGAAGGTGCGCGAAATGCCATACTTGGATTCACCGAACTGGCGCGGATAGTGCTTGACCACCATCTCGCCGATCCGCGAGGTCGGCACGACACCGGCAATCCAGGCTGGGATGAAGCGATGCATGCCGCCGAGAATGCGGATCTGCTTCAATATCTTCGTCCGGTAGAGCTTCAGCCCGCAGCCGTAATCATGGATATGCACGCCGGTGATCTTGCGGATCAGCCGGTTGGCGAAATAGGACGGGATGAGCCGCAGCCACAGCCCGTCCTGCCGCGCCTTGCGCCAGCCGCAGAGCAGGTCGAGATCACGCTCCTCAAGCACCGCAATCATCTTCGGGATGTCATAGGGATCGTTCTGCAGGTCGCCATCGAGCGTCACCAGCAGCCGGCCGCGTGCGGCGTCGATGCCCGCCTGCAGGCCCGCCGCCTTGCCGAAATTGCGCTGGAATTCGATGATCCGTAGATCGAGGCCGGGTCGGGCATACTCCTTGCGGACATTGACGAGCGTGCCATCGGTCGAGCCGTCGTCGACGATAACAAGTTCCCACGGCTTGCCGAAATCCTTCAGAGCATCGCAGATGCGCTCGAAAAGCGGCGCGATGCTCTCTTCCTCATTGCAGAGGGGAATGAGGACGGTCAGTTCTATTTCGCCCGCCATATCGGGGATCACCTCGAAGGCGGATTGGTTTTGCAGCACGTCGCGGCACTCCGGAATGGCTGGTTTTAGTCGGGCCTTCTGTTATAGCAGGCGCTGGATCAAAGCAATCGGGGCGGGAAGTCACGACCTAATGCGAACTTGGCTGTGGCAAAACAGGATCACGCTACTAACGATCGCAGTGGTCGCGCTCTATGCTGCCTTCATCGAATGGTTTTTCGGCTGGGGCACCATCCTCGCCGGCTGGCAGGCAGTGGGCATCTGGACGATCCTTCTGGCACTCGTGCTGCTGGTCGGCACCTATTTCATCCGCACCCACCGCATGCAGGACTATTTTCCGCGCGAGACGCGGGGGCAATTCCTCAAGCTCTTTCGCGTCACGCAGGTACATAACCTGCTCAATATCATGCTGCCGTTCCGGGCCGGCGAGACGAGCTTTCCGCTGTTGATGCGATCCGAATTCGGCGTGCCGCTGGCGCATGGCACTTCGGCGCTGCTGGTGCTGAGGCTGCTAGACCTGCATGCTTTGCTGGCCGCCGCCGGGCTGGGACTGGTCGTGAGCGCCAGCCGGCCGTACCTCGCGGCAACGCTTTGGGCGCTCTTCCTACTCCTCCCGCTCATCCTCTTCCCCCTCAAGAGCCGCTTAATCGCGGCCATGCGCCAACGCCTGCCGGAGCGGCTTGCGACATTGATAGACGAAATCGACGATGGCCTGCCGCGCGATGTCTCGGCCTTCACCCGCGCCTGGATGCTGACGGTGCTCAACTGGGGCGTCAAAGTGCTGGTGCTGGCCTGGGTGCTGGGGCTGATGGGCGTACTGCCGGTCGCGGCGGCTTTCGGCGGGGCATTGGGTGGCGAGCTATCCTCCGTGCTGCCGGTCCATGCGCCGGCTGGCGTCGGCACCTATCCGGCGGGCATTGGTGCTGGTGCGGCGGCCTTCGGCGCGGCACGGGATGCAGCGACGTTGGAGGTACTCGCGAAGGCCAGCATCAACGCGCATCTGTTAATGCTCGTGTCTGCGCTGGCGGGGACGGGATTGTCGTTGATACTCCCAGGAATCGCAGGCGTGAAGCGCGCCTGAGACACCCCACAAAAAGAATCCCCCACCCCGTTGCGCTTTTGCCCCTTCGCGGTTATACACCGCCCGTCCGAACGGTCCGGCAGGGCATGCCGTGGCCGTTCTTTATGCTTGAAATGGGCTTCATCGGCTCGTTTCTCAAAAACTAGAACAATGGAGTAGCAAAATGCCCAAGATGAAGACGAAGTCGTCTGCCAAGAAGCGGTTCAAGATCACCGCCACCGGCAAGGTGCTGTCGGCTGCTGCCGGCAAGCGCCATGGCATGATCAAGCGCAGCAACAAGTTCATTCGCAACGCCCGCGGCACCATGGTTCTGGCTGAACCCGATGGCCGCAAGGTGATCAAGAATTATTTGCCCAACGGTCTCTGAGACCAGCGCTATCTGTTTTAAGGAGATCATGACATGTCACGTGTAAAAAGAGGCGTTACCTCGAGCGCCAAGCATAAGAAGGTTCTGAAGGCCGCCAAGGGCTTTTACGGCCGTCGCAAGAACACCATCCGCGCTGCAAAGGCTGCCGTCGATCGCTCGATGCAGTATGCAACGCGCGACCGCAAGGTCAAGAAGCGGAATTTCCGCGCCCTCTGGATCCAGCGCATCAACGCCGCCGTCCGCGAACATGGCCTTTCCTATGGCCGCTTCATCGACGGCCTGACCAAGGCCGGCATCGAAGTCGACCGCAAGGTGATGTCCGAAATGGCGATCAGCCAGCCGGAAGCCTTCGGTTCGCTCGTGGCCGCCTCCAAGAAGGCGCTGTCCTACCTCAAGGACGCAGGCACCACCAACGAGTTTGAAAGCGCGGTCAAGTAAGCCAGCGCTTCCCAAATTCTATTTTCATATTGGGAAACCCGCGCTGGCAGGGCTAGCGCGGGTTTTTTCTTGTCTACCTTCCGCATCATCCTCTTCGCAAATCCATGAGCGAACCATGTCCGATCTCGACCTGTTGAAAACATCAATCCTCGCGGAGATCTCCGCTGCCTCCGATGAGGCGGCGATCGAAAATGTCCGCGTCAATGCGCTGGGCAAGAAGGGTTCGATCTCCGAACTCCTCAAGACGCTTGGAGCCATGAGCGCGGAAGAGCGCCAGACGCGCGGTGCCGCGATAAACCAGCTCAAATCAGAGGTGACCGAGCAGATCGGCACTGCCAAGTCATCTCTGAAGGACAAGGCGATCAATGAACGCCTCGCCCGCGAGACGGTCGACGTGACGCTGCCGGTTCGCTCGTCACCCGCCGAGCGCGGCCGCATCCACCCGATCACTCAAATAATTGACGAGATCACGGCCATCTTCGGCGACATGGGTTTCTCGATCGCCGAAGGTCCTGATATCGAGACCGACTACTACAATTTCACCGCGCTGAATTTCCCGCTCGGCCATCCGGCGCGCGAAATGCATGATACGTTCTTCCTGCCGCCGGATGCGAACGGCGAGCGCAAAGTGCTGCGCACGCACACGTCGCCGGTGCAGATCCGCACCATGGAGGCGCAGCAGCCCCCGATCCGCATCATCATTCCCGGAAAGACCTACCGCCAGGATTCGGACGCGACCCATTCGCCGATGTTCCATCAGGTTGAAGGCCTGGTCATCGACAAGTCGGCCAATGTCGCCAACATGCGCTGGGTGCTGGAAGAGTTCTGCAAGGCCTTCTTCGAAGTGCCCTCGGTCAACATGCGCTTCCGCCCCTCCTTCTTCCCCTTCACCGAGCCATCGGTCGAGGTCGATATCCAGTGCGACCGTTCCGGCGATGTCATCAAGTTCGGCGAAGGCAATGACTGGATGGAAATCCTCGGCTGCGGCATGGTGCACCCCAACGTGCTCCGCGCCGGCGGGCTTGATCCGGATGTCTACCAGGGCTTCGCCTGGGGCATGGGGCTGGACCGCATCGCCATGCTGAAATACGGCATGCCCGACCTCCGCGACTTCTTCAACGCCGATGTGCGCTGGATGAACCATTACGGCTTCCGCCCCCTCGACATGCCGACACTGTTCGGCGGTTTGAGCGCGTAGGCCACACGATGAAAACGATAGAGGACACGCCCTTCGGTCGTTTTGAAATCTACTGGGGCGTGGACGAGGTGCGTGAGATCGAGAGACGGTTTGGTTCATTCGACCATTTCAAGGATGAACACCAGTATCTGAGGCTCAAGGAGCCGCTTTACGGCGAACTCAAGACACTGACCGTCTATCGGCACACGACGAATTCACACTGGATCGTCCTGCTGGGCGAAATTACAAACTGCGTCTGGGCCAACGGCTTCTTAATTGATGGAATAGACCAATGAAATTCACACTGTCCTGGCTGAAGGATCACCTCGATACCGACGCGTCGCTCGACGCGATCTGCGAGCGGCTGACGCTGATCGGGCTCGAAGTCGAAAGCGTCGACGACAAGAAGGGTTTTGCTCCCTTTGTGATCGCCAAGGTGCTGACGGCGGAAAAGCATCCGCAGGCCGACAAGCTCAAGGTGCTGTCTGTCGATATCGGCTCGGGTTTGCCCGTGCAGGTCGTCTGCGGCGCGCCGAATGCGCGGGCGGGGCTGGTCGGCGCGTTCGCGGCGCCGGGTGTCTACGTCCCCGGCATCGATGTGACGCTCGGCGTCGGCAATATCCGTGGCGTCGAGAGCCGCGGCATGATGTGCTCGGAGAAGGAACTCGAAATCTCCGACAGCCACGACGGCATTATCGACCTGCCCGAGGATGCGCCCGTCGGCACGTCCTTCGCCAAATATTACGGCATCGACGATCCCATGATCGAGATCAACTTGACGCCGAACCGTCCGGATTGCACCTCCATCTACGGTATCGCCCGCGATCTCGCGGCGTCCGGCATGGGCACGCTGAAGACCCGCCCTGCCCCCAGCTTCAAGGTCGAAGGCGAGACGCCCGTCAAGGTGACGCTCGATTTCTCCGGCGAAGACAAGGCGCTCTGCCCCGGCTTCGCGCTGCGCCTCGTGCGCGGCGTCAAGAACGGCCCGAGCCCGGCCTGGATGCAGAAGCGCCTGCGCGCCATCGGATTGCGCCCCATCAATGCGCTGGTCGATGTCACCAACTACCTGACCTTCGATCAGGGCCGGCCGCTGCATGTTTTCGATGCCGCCAAGGTGAAGGGCAATCTGGTCGTCCGCCGCGCGAAGGACGGCGAGACGGTGCTGGCGCTCGATACCCGCGAATACAAGCTGAACCCGAACAATGTCGTCATCGCTGACGACAACGGCGTCGAGTCGATCGGCGGTATCATGGGCGGCGAGCATTCCGGCTGCGACGAGAACACGACAGATGTCCTCATCGAATCCGCGCTGTGGAACCCGCTCAACGTCGCCCGCACCGGCCGCGAACATGGCATCATCACCGATGCGCGCTACCGCTTCGAGCGCGGCGTCGACCCGGAATATATGGTGCCCGGCCTCGAACGCGCGACCGAACTCGTGCTCGAACTCTGCGGCGGCACGCCGGCCAAGATGGATGTGGTCGGCTATGAAGGCTATACGCCCAAATCGGTCGCCTTCCCGTTCTCGGAGGTCAAGCGCCTGACCGGCCTTGAGATAGCGAAGGAGGAGTCGCTCTCGATCCTCAATCGCCTCGGCTTCAAGACCGAAGGCACGGGCGATACCGTGACGGCCTATGTGCCCTCATGGCGCCCGGATGTCGATGGCAAGGCCGACCTCGTGGAAGAGGTCATGCGCATCCACGGCATCAACGAGATCGGGCCGCAGCCGCTGCCGCGTCTCGGCGACGTCAACGCCAAGATTCTCACCACACTGCAGATCCGTTCGCGGCTTGCCAAGCGGGCGTTGGCCTCGCGTGGCATGCTGGAAGCGGTGACCTGGTCGTTCATCCCGACCGAGCATGCCACCCTGTTCGGCGGCGGTTCGCCGTCGCTCAAGCTCGAAAACCCGATCGCCGCGGATATGTCCGACATGCGGCCCTCGCTGCTGCCCGGCCTGCTGACGGCCGCCCAGCGCAATGCCGACAAGGGCCATGGCGACGTGGCTTTGTTCGAAGTCTCGGGCACCTACGAGGACGATACGGCCGACGGCCAGCGCCGCGTCGCCGGCGGCATCCGCCGTGGCACCGCGACACTCAACGGCGCCGGCCGCCTCTGGTCGAACAAGGACAAGGGCGGCGGCAAGAACGTCGACGTCTACGACGCCAAGGCCGACGCACTGGCCGTGCTCGAAGCTGTCGGCTTCCCGAGCGCCAACCTGCAGATCGAGCAGGGCGGGCCGAGCTGGTATCATCCCGGCCGCTCCGGCACGATCAAGATGGGTCCGAAATTGGTGATCGGCCATTTCGGCGAGTTCCATCCGAAGACGCTGGAGGCGCTCGACGTCTCAGGCGCGCTTTGCGGCTTCGAGCTGGTGATCGACAAGCTGCCCGAGCCGAAGAAGAAGGCGACCCGCACCAAGCCGGTGCTGGAACTCTCGCCCTTCCAGGTCGTCCGCCGCGACTTCGCCTTCGTGGTCGATCGCAAGGTCGATGCCGGCTCCATCGTCCGCGCCGCCACCAGCGCCGACCGCAAGCTGATATCAGGTGTGTCCGTGTTCGACGTCTTCGAGGGCGCATCGCTTGGCGAGGACAAGAAGTCCATCGCCATCGAAGTCTCGATCCAGCCGGCCGAACGCACGCTGACGGATGAGGATTTCGACGCGCTGACCAAGCGGATTATTGGCAATGTGGAGAAGTCGACGGGCGGAGTGTTGCGGGGTTAATTCTGACTTGGAGGGTGAGGTTTCACCCCCCTCTGTCCTGCCGGACATCTCTCCCTAAAGGGGGGAGATCGGATGAGGCAAACTCACCGCCTCAAATGACCGTCGGTTGCGCAGCTCTCTACGTTTGCTTTGGTACGGCGTCATCGCCACCAGCCGATCTCCCCCCCTTGAGAGGGAGATGTCCGGCAAGACAGAGGGGGGTACTGACACCCTCAATCCTCTATATTTAGTTCCTTCCAAACTTGGTCATTCGACACCGAGCGAAATGGTTTAGCCATCCGTTCCTTCACTATGTGAAAGTCCTCAAGCTCTTCCAGCCTATCGCAAAGAGCCTCGCGAAGAATCTCACTCTGGCTGACGCCAGTTATCTTGGCAATTCGGCTTAAGCGCTTCTTGATATCGTCATCGATACGGACGCTGATAGTCGCCATATCACCACCCCATCACCCGCCGCGAGTTCCGCAGCGGCTTCATCTCCGGCTCCACCCAGTTGCTGGGCGGATGCAGCAGATGATCCGGCGCATCCGGTACGGGCAGGCCGTGCAGCCAGATCCACACCTGCATGCAGAGCCAGGCATCTTCCAGCGCGCCGTGCTGCTTGCCGCGGCCGCGATGGCCCATATGGGCGAGCACCTTGTCGAGGCCCCCGGGGCGGCCGTATTTGGTCTTGTAGCGCCGCATCGAGCAATCGAACCGCGCCGGTCCCAGCGTGTGGCCGCAGAGCGAGAATTCCCCGCGCAGGAAGCGCTCGTCGAAGGCGGCGTTATGGGCGATGACTTTGTCGGCGCGCTCGAAGGGCGCGATCATCTCCTCGGCATGAACGGAAAAATCGGGCTGGAACGTCAAGGTCCAGTCGTCATAGCCGTGCACGGCCGCCGCGAAGGGATTGCTCTTGCGGCCGGGATTGAAGATCAGGTGGCCGGTGTTCGTGCAATCGGCGCCGTCCTGCAGCGCCTCGATATCCAGTTCGACGGCGCCGAGCGTGATCACCCGGTCGTCATAGGTGAGACCCGTCGTCTCGACATCGACGAAGAGAAGATGCCTTGGAGTTTTGCCTGCCACGTAGCTCACCCGCCTTGATATCGGATTCCGGGTTAGAACGGTGTGGGTGACTTGGCAAGCGGCGATCGCGTTCCAAGCCCGCCCGCCCACAGATAGCAGGCGGGCCGAACCATGATCCTAAAGATTCGTCATCTTCATCATCGCGTCCGTATAACGCGCGCCGGCCGCCACCTCGGGCGAGACCAGTGCCGCCAGCGCATCCGCCTGGGCATCGGTCAGAATGATGTTCACAGCAGCAGCATTATCCTCAATGTTGCGGATCTTGCGCGCGCCGGGGATCGGCACGATGAAATCGCCCTGGTGCAGCACCCAGGCGAGCGACAGCTGTGCCGCGGTCACGCCCTTGTCCTTGGCCATGTCGGCGATCTTGGCGGCGAGCGCGGCATTGCGGTCGAAGTTCTCGCCCTGGAACCGCGGCAGGCCGAGGCGGAAATCGCCTTCGGCAAGATTTTCGGGCTTAAGCGTGCCGGTCAGCATGCCGCGCCCGAGCGGACTGAAGGGCACGAAGCCGATGCCGAGTTCGCGGCAGGTATCGAGCACATTCTCCTCTGGATCGCGGGTCCAGAGCGAATACTCGCTTTGCACGGCGGCGATGGGATGAACTGCCTGCGCGCGGCGAATGGTGGCGGAGGAGGCTTCAGACAGCCCGAGCGTCCGGACCTTGCCCTCTTTCACCAGTTCAGCCATCGCGCCCACCGTCTCCTCAATCGGCACATCGGGATCGACGCGATGCTGGTAGAAGAGATCGATGACGTCGAGACCCAGCCGCTTCAGCGAGGCCTCCGCCACCGCGCGCACGTTCTTCGGCGAACTGTCTGTGCCGCCTACCTGCTTGGTCACGCCGTCCTTCGTCTCATAGCAGAAGCCGAATTTCGTGGCGATAATCACCTTGTCACGCAGCGGCTTCAACGCCTTGCCGACAAGAATCTCATTGGTCAGCGGGCCGTAGGCCTCGGCGGTGTCGAAGAAGGAAATGCCGATTTCGACGGCGCGATGCAGCGCCGTGATCGCGTCCTTCTCATCGGCGCCGCCATAGGCGTGGCTGAAGCCCATGCAGCCCAGGCCGATGGCTGAGACTTCGAGTTCTCGTCCAAGTTTGCGGTGTTTCATGGGAATGTTCCTTTCGGGAAACAGCAGATTGCCAGACCGGGCGCGCGCGGAAGTGGGTGCCGGTCGAGAGAAAGGGAAACCATGAAATAGAACTGCCGGGCACCGCTTGCAAGGCGACGCGGCGGATTTCAGCCGAAGGAGTCGTCGCCGCCACACCAGGGCCGGCGTTTGCCGGTCCATGGACGTGCCAGTCCTTCGCTGACCAGCATCCTGCCGATGGAGCGTCCATCCCGGATCGCGACGCGGAGCCGGCGGCCGTATCTGTCGAGGTCGCGGTTGTCCCGCACCAATTTGAAGGGACCGGCGCTCAGGAGTTGGGAAAGGCGCCGCGTGGCACGATCGCCGAGGTCAGCCTCCAGGGCACATCGAGGCGGGTGCGTTTCCGGCGCGTCAATATCGGCGATGCGAACGGTTGTGCCGCCGAGATAGAACGTGTCGCCATCTATGACGCAGTTGTCGCGCGCTCGCACATCGACCGAGCACACGGGATAATAGCCGCGATGCACGATCTGTTTCGACTTTGGTTCACCGACCACCGGCTTTTGCCCGATCGATGAAACGGGAAATTCGTCCTCTCCAGCCGGCGTCGAGGAAAAGTCCCGCGCCATGGACTGTACTTTGGCCGAGAGATTCTCCAAAAGCGCCACCGTCTTGGAATGATCAACATTCATCCAAACCAGGCCGGCGCCCAGTACCGCGCCTACGATCAGCGCAGCAAAGAGGTCGCGCCCGATCTTCCGGTGCGCGTGCTTTGCCGCTGCCGGCTTCCTTGGCCTTGGCTTGAATTTGACGATGTTGCTCACGCCGCAACACTAGGTGCGGCGGCTTAACGTCTTGTTAATCCGCGTTACTTGCGGCCTGCAAACTTCATCCTGTACCTGACATGCCCGTCCGGCTTGACGTAGGAATCATAGAGCTTGCGCGCCCGGACATTGCCCTCGTCGGTATGCCAGTAGAGCCGCGACCAGCCGTTCTTCTCGCAGAGCGCCACGAGATCGTCGAGCAATGCGCGACCGATGCCGGCGCCCCGGAATCTATCGTCGAGATAGAGGTCCTCGAGATAGCAATCGTCGTTCATCACCCATGTCGAGGGATGCGTGAGATGGATCGCGAAGCCCGCAAGTTCGCCATCCTTCTCGGCCACCCGCATCGTCATCGGCGAGGCCGGATCGAGGATTCGCTTCCACGTGAAATCGGTGACATCCGGCGCGACATCGACATGATAGAATGCGAGATAACCCGCCCACAGCGTGCGCCACGCCTGCTCGTCCGCCGCAACCACATCCCTGATCACCAATGTCATGCCGTCTCTCCATCAAATATGGCCCGGTTTAGCCTTTGATGGTCCGAAAACACAAGCCACCGCCGGAGGTACGTCGGTCATTTCCCGATTGCCTTGGTTCCGGCTTGCAAATATGGTGCCGCCAAATCAAGGATCGGGAGAGAAATATGCTACGTTTCGGGATCATTTCGACCGCGCGCATCGGCTCTGAGCAGGTCATTCCGGCCATCCAGGATGCCGAGAATTGCGTCGTCAGCGCCATTGCCAGCCGCGACCTCGCCAAGGCCCGCGCGATGGCTGACCGCTTCTCCGCGCCGCATGCCTTCGGCTCCTACGAGGAAATGCTGGCGTCCGACAAGATCGACGCGGTCTATATCCCGCTGCCGACATCGCAGCATGTTGAGTGGACAATCAAGGCGGCGGATGCCGGCAAGCATGTGCTTTGCGAAAAGCCGATCGCGCTCAACGCGGGCGAGATCGACCAGCTGATCGCCGCGCGCGACCGCAACAAGGTGCTGGTCACCGAGGCCTATATGGTCACCTATTCGCCTGTCTGGCGGAAGGTCCGTTCGCTGTTGCAGGAAGGCGCGATCGGCACGCTGAAACATGTCCAGGGCGCGTTTACCTATTTCAACAAGGACCCCGGCAACATGCGCAACATCCCGTCGCTCGGCGGCGGCGGCCTGCCCGACATCGGGGTCTATCCGACCATCTCGACGCGTTTCGTCACCGGCAAGGAGCCGCAGCGGGTGCAGGCCAATACCGAGCGCGACAAGGAATTCGGCACCGACATCTATTCCTCGGTGCGCGCCGATTTCGGCGACTTCGAGCTGTCCTTCTATATCTCAACCCAGCTCGCCGCCCGCCAGGTCATGGTGTTCCACGGCGACAAGGGCTTCATCGAGGTCAAGTCCCCCTTCAACGCCAACCGCTACGGCGCCGAGGAACTGGAACTCACCACCCAGAACCACTCCGAATCCCGCCATTTCCGCTTCCAGGATTGCCGCCAGTACAAGCTGGAGGCCGAAGCCTTCACCCGCGCGGCGCTCGGCGAGAAGGAAGAGGTGGTGACGCTCGAGAGTTCGAAGAACAACCAGAAATTCATCGATGCGATCTATCGGGCGTCGGAGAAGGATGGGTGGGAGACGGTTTGAGGTTTTAGGGCAAAAAACACCCACTGACGTCATCCTCGGGCTTGTCCCGAGGACCTGTTGACGTTGAGACACACTCACCGTCGATTGCCTGGCATCCTCACCAGATCCTCGGGACAAGCCCGAGGAAGACGTCGCGGGTGGATTAACCCCGAGCCAACCGGCTACGCCGACCCAACCCAATCGCCTTCAGCAGCATGATATCGGCAACCGCCACAGCCATCACCGCGATGAAAGCCGCACCCAGTACTGTCAGCCCCTGCCAGTCGACGAACAGGACCGCCATGCTGCCGGCAACCCATATCGCATCGCATGCTATGGCCACCTTGACGCCCGTCGCCGGAGCCTCGGCCCGGCTGCCCATCCCTAGATGAAACAATCCCCACAGCAGCAGAAAGGCGCCCAGCCCGATCACGACCTCCACCGTGAAGGCCGGTCCGATCAGCTCAGCCACCGCTGCCGAGAATGTGAGGAAGGCGGTGCCGGCGGCGACGCATACCACGCCATCGACGAGGAGGGTGTATTTCAGCAGATTGCGCTTGATGAGGTCGAGCATGTGATGTTCCTTTCGTTGTTGACGGACCCATCCTCGGCAAAACAGGGAATGAAACCAATTACCTCTGAGGTAATGGAAATGATGCCGCGGATGCTGTTTGATCCCGTTAGGAATCAAGGAGGCATACAATGCAGTTCGGCGAACAATTGAAGGAATGGCGCGGCCACAGGCGCATGAGCCAGCTCGATCTGGCAACCGAGGCGGGCATTTCCTCGCGCCACCTGTCGTTTCTCGAAACGGGCCGCTCGCGTCCCACGGAAGGCATGATCCTCAGGCTCTCCTCGGTGCTTGATATCCCGGCGCGCGAGCAGGGCATGATGTTCTCCGCCGCCGGCTTCCGCCCGCGTTTCGGCACGCAGCCGGCCAAGGCGCTCGACAAGCTGCCGCCGCCGGTCGCCGAGGCGATCAGGCTGATCCTCGACCGGCACGATCCCTATCCCGGCGTCGTCTTCGATCACGAATACAATGTGCTGGCGGCGAACAATGCCTTTGTCAGCCTCGCCGGCATGGCGGGCGTGCCCGTCGCGCTCGGCGACAATTTTCTCGATGCCTATCTCGGGCCGACGCCGCTCAAGGACATCATCGTCAACTGGGAACGGTCGGCCGCCGATCTCGTCCACCGCATCAGGGGCGAGGCCTGGCTGCAAGGGCCGCGTTCGGCCCTGTCGAAACGGCTGGAGCGGTTGGCGAAACTGCCCGAGATCGTTGCGGCGCTCGAGGCTTATCCGGAATCCGAGCGCTTGCCGGTCCTACCGATCGAAATGAAGATCGGGACAAAACGCTTCAACTGGATCACGACGCTGACCAGCTTCGGTTCGGTGCAGGATGCGCTGGTCCAGGGCGTGCTGATCGAATCTTTCTTTCCCGCCGACGAAGAGACGAAGCGGCATTTCGAAGGCTAGAGAGACAGCTAACTGTTGATTGCGACCATGCCGCCGACGATCAGCGCGACACCGAGGAAATAACGGAGCGTCAGCGCCTCGCCCAGGAACAACTGCGCCAGCAGCGGCACGAAGCAGAATGTCAGCCCCATGAAGGAATAAGCAATGGTCAGCGGCACCTGCTTCAGCACGAAGATCCACACGACCGTTCCGAAGGCATAGAGCGCGAGTGCGGCTATGAATAGTGGATTCAGCAGCAGACCGCCCAGACCGTTGGCGTTCAGGCCGCCGGTCGTCGCACTTGTCAGCTTGAACAGAACCTGGCCCGCCGCGATCAGGAACGGCGTTCCGAGAAGCCCAATCCAGATCGGAACCGGAAGGCTGAACATCGGATCCTATGCCCTGTCTTCCGAATAGAAGATGTCGCGGCCGACATCGACGCAGACATGCACATCCGGCACCGGATGCATCGCCCGCAGGAAGGAATGCACATAGGGGAAGAAATTGAAGTGCGGATTGAAGGCGTAGCGCGATTCCCGCTCGCGCGGCACGACGATGATCAGCCGCTTTTTCGCCACCCGCCGCAACTCGGCAATAGCCTTGTGATATTCGAGCACATGCTCGATGACATGAGTGCAGATCACCGTATCGAACTCGCCATCGGCAAAGGGCAGTTCCTCCACCTTGGCGGCGACATAGCCTATGCCGTCGAGCTTCGACGCATCGTCGATGACGAAATCGACGCCGGTCAGGCGCTCGAAGTTTTTTGACGCCTTGATCCGCGACAGCAGCGCGCCGGTGCCGCAGCCAACATCGACGACGCTGTCGCCGATTGTCGAATCGATGATGCGCTTGATGCAGGCTTCGGAATTGTCGGTTCCCTCATGCACGCGCGGATGCTTGCGATAGAGATCGGCATATTCCTCACTGGTGAGGAAAGGCGCGCGCTCGCGGAAGCGGGCGAGATGATCGATATGCTCACCCCATGCCATCTTGGCGGCATGCCGGAAGAGCTGGGAATCCCTTACCACCGGCGGCAGGATGTCCTCGATCACGAAACGTATGCGGTTGGTCATTTCCCGGTTCATGGGATGTCCTCAAAAAACGGTCAGGCGGCTTTCTTCTTGGCGGGCGCGCCTTCGCCTTTTTCACGCTTCAGCGAAAAGGACGATTGCGCCAGCGCGAAGATCGACGGAATGGCGAGATATTGCAGGCGAAGCTGCTCGACGCGTGCCCGCGCCACCGAGTCCAGGATCAGCCCGGCCATGAAGACGACGAACGACATGGCGACCATGGTCACGGCCAGCATCCAGGTCGGCATGCGGGTCACCAATCCGGTCGAGAAAAACTCGTAGAGGACGGGTACCGAGAGCGTGACGCCACCGGCAAACAATGCTGCCGCGAAGATCAGGAAGAAGGCGAAGGGCCGCGTCGCCTTCATCAGCATCGCGAACATCCAGAGAATCTTCACGCCATCTTCGACGCTGGAGAGCTTGGAATGCGAGCCCTCGGGGCGGCGTCCGTAATCCAATTCGAGCTCACAGACGGGCAGCTTCAGCCGCGAGGCATGCACCGACATTTCCGTCTCGATCTCGAAGCCGTCGGAGACAGCAGGGAAGCTCTTGACGAAGCGGCGCGAGAACGCGCGGTAGCCGGAAAAGATATCGGTGAAATCCCGGCCGAAGATCGAGCGATAGAGCCGGTTGAAGACTTTGTTGCCGAAGGCGTGGCCCTTGCGGCCGACATCGACCGTCACGTGGCGTCGGGTGCCCACCACCATGTCGACGCGCTCGGTCAGCAGCGTGTTGATCAGGTTCTCGGCGTCCTCGGGAGAATAGGTGCCGTCGCCATCGGCCATCAGGTAGATGTCGGCTTCGATGTCGGCGAACATCCGCCGCACCACATTGCCCTTGCCCTGGCGCGGCTCGCGGAACACGGTGGCGCCAGCCAGGGCCGCGCGCATCGCCGTGTCGTCACGGGAATTGTTGTCGTAGACATAGATGCGCGCCGTGGGCAGCGCACGCCGGAAGCCCATCACGACCTCGCCGATGGTCAGCGATTCGTTGTAGCAGGGAATGAGCACGGCGATCTGGTGGCTCTCGGTCATCTCTATCCGATCTCTAGGGTCAGGACCCTGGCGCGCGCGAGCGCGCTCTTCTCCTCGGCTTTACTATTTCTTGAGAAGGTTAAGCTTAGGTTTCGGACTCTGCGAATTTTTCTCTCTTGGGCTTTGAAATGGCAATAGACAGTGGCAAATCGGCAGCCGGAGCGACCTATCCCGTCACGTGGCGCAGGCCGGATCTCGAAGACCGGCTGAGCCGAGGGCGTTTTTTCCTTGTCGTCCTGCTGTTCAGCGTGGCGACGATCGCCCTCCAGCTTGTTCTATGGTTCCTCAATGCCAAGGACTATGTCGGCGTCGATCTGGACGATGCGATGCGGCTCGTCGAGGTGCGCGACTATCTCGGCGGCCAGGGCTGGTTCGACCTGAACCAGTACCGGCTCGGGCCGGATGGCGGCACGCTGATGCACTGGTCGCGGCTGATCGATTGGCCGATCGCCGCGCTGATTTCTCTCTACGGTCTGTTCCTTTCGCCGCATCAGGCGGAAGTGGCGGCGCTCGCCACATGGCCATTGCTGCTCGTCGTTCCACTTCTCGCGTCGGCCGGCCTTGCCAGCTACCGCCTCGGCGGCAAGGGTAGCATGGTCATCGGCCTCATCCTGTCCGTCTTGTTCCTGGCGGCCATCGTGCGCTTTCGGCCCGGCGCCATCGATCATCACAATGTCCAGCTGGTTCTCGCCGTCTTCATGACTGCCATGCTGATCGATCCGTTGGCACGCGCCTCGAATTTCGCGGCCGCCGCCGTCGCAGGCGGGCTGGCGCTCGCCATCGGCGCGGAAACCACGCCGCTCGTCGCGGTCTCGGCCATCGTCGTCGCCGTGCTCTGGGCCATCGACGGCGAGCGCTATCGCAAGGGCGCGATCGGCTTCGGGCTTGCCTTCGCAGCCGCCACCGGCGCGATCTTCTTCGGCACGACACCCATGAGCCTCTATGGCTCGGTCACCTGCGATACGCTGTCTCTCGGTTATCTGTCGCTTGCCACGGTGGGCGGCGGCGCGCTCGCCGCGTCCGCGTTCGTCCTGACCGACAAGCCGATCCATATCCGTTTCACGGCGCTTGCGCTTGCCGGGGTGCTGGTGCTCGCTACCGCGATCCTCGTCGCGCCGGAATGCCTGCAGAACCCGCTCGACAACCTCGATCCGCTGCTCAAGACGATGTGGCTGAGCACGATCCGGGAGGCCCAATCGATCGTCGCCGAGCTGCAGCACAGCCCGGAGGATATCGGTGGTTTCTACGCGGTGGGCCTGATCGCGCTGGCGGTATGCTTCATGCGCATCGTGCGCGGCGAACAGACGATCGCCCACACCATCCTTCTCGCACTGATCGGGATCAGCTGGATCGTCAGCGCACTCCAGATTCGCGGCATGATGTTTGCGAATTTCCTCGCCTTCATTCCGCTCTCGGCGCTGATCGCCGATCTTCGCGCGCTCTATGTGAGCCGACGGAAGGACAGCCGCGCGGCGCTGGCCTTCGTCGTGTCGGCTCTGCTCAGCGTGCCTTCGGTCTGGACCGTAGGCGGCGTGATGGCGTTCAAAGCCGGTGATGCCATAGCAGGCGTGCCCGCCACGCAGTCGGATACCGAGGACGCGGATGCCGAGGCCGAAGCCTGTGTCACGGAAAAAAGCGTCGCCGACTTCGCCAGGCTGCCCGCCGGACGGATCCTGTCAGGCTTCAATGCCGGTCCCGCGCTATTGCGGTTCACACCGCATTCGGTGCTGGGAGCAAACTACCATCGCAACCAGGCCGGCATGATCGCCGCCCTGAAAATCGCGATGGCCAAGCCGCAGGACGCCTTGCCGATGATGGAGGCGCAGGGGATCGACTACGTCCTGTTGTGCAAGGGCGACCCGCTGGTCAACCTCATGAAGACTGGATATGCCGATGGATTTCTGGCGCGGCTCGGCGACGGCGATGTGCCGGGCTATCTGGAAGAGATTCCGCAACATGCCGAAGGCCTGCACATCTACCAGGTGATCCAGAGATAGTGTTCCAGCGGGGCGAACCCGCCGGAACCGTTGCCAGCATCAGACGAGCCCGACTATATCTGTGGCCGAAGTCCCCGTCGCCATAACCTTGTTCACGCGGATCGGCAGCATGGTGCCAGCTGGAACCGCGGCGAAGCTGATGCTGGCGCCGGATGCCATCAGCACCGCGATCGCGCCGGCGGAGCCGACATAGAGTGCGCGCGTCGTCTCGCCGAGCGTGGTGGAATCGTTCGGAGTGACCGCGAAGCCATGGGCTGCAGGCCCCGAGATGGAAGGCGAGGAATTCTGAAATCTGTCAGGCATGAAACTGCTCCTTGAAAAAATAATCGACGCGGCATTATCCCTCCGCCCAAAAGAGCGGGGATGACCCGAGCCGAAATTTTTTTCACGAGCGTTTTGAAAGCCTTAGCCGAATTCCGTTTTCGGACCTGAGCGTTAGCCGCGCGACGGGTCGCGGCACATGCCCCTCGACGGGCTTTATATCGTAATGCCGCATGATCATCGACAGGATGATCGCAGCCTCCTGCAGCGCGAAGGATGCGCCGAGGCAGACGCGCGGCCCCTGGCTGAACGGCATGTATGCCGAGCGGATCGCATCCTTCTCGTCGTCGCGCGAGAAGCGATCCGGATCGAACATATCGGGGTTCTTCCAGATCTCGCGATGGCGATGCAGAAGCCAGAGCGAGATAAAGATCGCCGAACCCTTTTTCAGCTTCTTGTCGCGCATCGTCTCCGGCACGGTAATATCGCGCGGCACGAAGGAAACCGGCGGATAGAGCCTGAGCGTCTCGCGGAACACGTCGCGCGTCAGCTTGAGGAACTTGAAATGCTTCGGCTGCAGCCCACCCTCCTGGCTGAAGGCGCGTTCGGTCTCGGCATGCATGCGGTCCTGCACATCCCGGTCGCTGGCAATGAGGTAAAGCGCCCAGGACAGCGCGCTCGCCGACGTCTCATGGCCGGCCAGGAACATCACCGCGATCTGGTCGATCAGTTCCTTTTCGGTAAACTTGGAGCCGTCGCCATCGCGCGCCTCGATCAGCGATTGCAGGATGTCCTGCGGCTTGGTCTCGGGATTGGTTTCGAGCAGTTCGAAGCGCTTGCGCACCATGCGCGCTAAGGGACCCCTGATATTGCGGGCATGGCGGATGGCCCGCAGCCTTGGAATCGACAGTGCCTGCGGCAATCCCGCCATGTTCCATACGCCGTGGATATAGGCGAGTTCCTGGTAATTGTTGAAGGCGGTGAAGATCGATTCGGCATCCTCCGGCGGGATCGGCTCGGAAAAGATCGTCCGGAAGATGATGTCCGCCGTCACATGCGTCATCTCGAAATCGATCGAGACCTCGCGACCGTCGGCCACCGCATCGAGCCGTGTTTTCATGTCCTCCGCCGCCTGCATCATCAGCGGGAAGACTTCCGAGATGCGGGCGAATTCGAAGGCCGGGTTCATCATCCGGCGCTGGCGCTTCCACACCTCGCCATTGGAGACGAACACGCCATTGCCGAGGATCTGGTAGAGGATCGTCCCCATCAGGTCGCTCTTGGGATAGAGCGCCACGTCCGCGCCGAGGATGCGGTTGACGATGTCGGGCTGGGTGAGGAAATAGAACCTGCGGCGGGCGCCGGTGAACTCGCCCATCTTCATCGAGTAGCTTTTCTCGAACAACACGTCGAGCGAGGAATGCCGCCCCTTGAGAATGCGGGTCAGCGGCGAGGGCCGCGTCTTCCTGATCTCCGGCATCGGGCCGATGATGCGGCGGCTCATGCTCACTTTTCCTTCTTGAAATACGGCTTGCCGGAATGTCTTGCGCTGTATCGCTCGCGCGCACTTTGATTTCCCGCAATCAGCAGCACGAAATCATAAAGGTCGGTACCGATCTGCGGATGTCCATTGGCATGCAGATAGAAGAAATGCATCAGCATGCGGAAGTAGCGCGCCTCGTTCATATGCTCCGCGGTATGGATCTTATGAAACTGGGCGTTCAGCATCTTCGGCATGTCCTTGGGCGGATTTGGCAGGAAATCCAGCACATTGATCAGCGCGAAGCAGGCGCCATCCGGCGGCGAGGAGAAATCCAGCCAGTTGAAATCCGGAAACTTCGCGAAGCGCGAAAGCTCCTCATGATACCAGCCGTGCTTTTTCCTGAACGACAGCAGCGACTGGGTCTGGCCGAGTGTCACGAACCCGAGCGGAGAGTCCTTGGCCCCCAATTCCGGCCGGCGTTCCAACACGCGCGAGGCGACGATGGTGGCAAGCGTCGTGCCGAAACTATGGCCGATGATCAGCGCCTCGTCCGGCCTGCCCTCCTCGATCGAGGCCACGATATGGTCGGCCATCTGGTTAAGCCGCTCATCGAGGCCGGGCACGTTTTCGCGCGAGATCACCATCTTGTTGGCGAAGACGCCGATGCGGCCGTTCCATTCCGGTCGGTAGCGATCCATGTTCTTCGTGATCCACCAATAGGACCAGCCGCCGAGCGCGATCAATGCGAGCGCGATGATCTTGCCGATCACGCCGGGGAAGAACCAGAGCCCGATCAGGCCAATCAGCGGCAGGAGTACGCCGAGCCCATGCATGATCGCCGTCATCGCGGGGGCGACCATGACGATGGAGATCGGCCAGGAGTCGCGGACGGTCCTGGTAAAGACCCCGTCCACGAAAAGCCGCCACCACACTCCGAGCCCCTGGAGATAGACCAGCCAGTTGCGCTTTTCCCAATGGGCCCGGATGATGTCGTCCCATTGCAGGAAATCGAAATTCGTCTCGGCCGGCCCACCGGGAATGTCCGACGAGATCACCCAGCGCCGCACCAGTTTGCCGATATTCTTGCGCGGGCCGGTCTTGACCGGATAGCCTGATGTCTCGCTCCACTTTTCGGTCTCGGTGACGCAGTTCTTGTGCAGGAAGAGCGCGCCGCGCGGATCGTAGCCCGAGATGAAGAACACCTGGCGGCGAAAGGGTTGGTTTTCGGTATCCTGCATGTCACCCCGGATCATGGACGCTGTCGCCGGCAAGCACGTAGCCGCCGGTGGCCGTTCCTTAGCGGAAAAGCGTATGTCCGTCCATGAAAAGGCGTGGTGCCGTCAGAAGCGCCGTGCGGCCAACCTGTCGACCTCGTGCGGCGGCAGCATTTCGGTGAATTGCAGGTTGAGCCGCACCGCCGTCCGGCCAACCACCGTGCAGGCGATCTTGGCCGGAAGGCCCGCGATCACGATGTGAAGATCGTTGGTCAACCCGTCCGTCGAGGAACACGAGACCATGCAACCGCCCTCCGCGAGGTTAAGCACCATGGCCGACTGGGAAATGTAGCCGCGCAACCCGCTGCGCATGCATGAAAGCATCGCATCCAGCCGGACCTGTCTGCGGCGATGGTTCCGCTGGTCGTCCTCCAGCATGACGCCGTCATGGGCATTCATCATGAAACCCTCCGTTGCTGCATGTCGCCCGAAAATGTGAGGCGGTTTCGGGATGACGACATGCACAAACAAGAACCTAAATCACGCACCGTGATTTAGAAGTTTCGAAATTAGCCACATAAGAAATTAAGATGCGATTAACGGCGGCCCTCGCGCCGCCACTGTTCAAACCCAAACGAACCCGTCAATATCGCGGCCATGACCTTCCTTGAGAATGATTCGGCGACAAACCTCATCGAATATACGGTGACCGAGCTCTCCGGCTCGATCAAACGTACGATGGAACAGGCCTTCGACCAGGTCCGCGTGCGCGGTGAAATCTCCGGCTATCGCGGCCCGCATTCCTCCGGCCACGCCTATTTCGCGCTGAAGGACGACCGCGCGCGGCTGGAGGCGGTAATCTGGAAGGGCTCGTTTTCCAAGCTCAAGACCCGCCCCGAAGAGGGCATGGAGGTGATCGCGGTCGGCAAGATCACCACCTTCCCCGGCTCGTCCAAATACCAGATCGTCATCGAGAGCCTGGAGCCCGCCGGCGTCGGCGCGCTGATGGCGCTGATCGAGGAGCGCAAGCGCAAGCTCCAGTCCGAAGGCCTGTTCGACGCCGCGCGAAAACAGCTCCTGCCCTTTATGCCCATGGTGATCGGCGTGGTCACGTCGCCCACCGGCGCCGTGATCCGCGATATCCTGCACCGGATTTCGGATCGCTTTCCGCTGCACGTCATCGTCTGGCCTGTGAAGGTCCAGGGCGAAGGCTCGGGCGCGGAGGTCGCCAATGCCATCCGCGGCTTCAACGAGTTCCAGCCGGGCGGTCCGATCGCCAGGCCCGACGTGCTGATCGTCGCCCGCGGCGGCGGCAGCCTGGAAGACCTCTGGGGCTTCAACGACGAGATTGTGGTGCGCGCCGCCGCCGGCTCGGAAATCCCGCTGATCTCGGCTGTCGGCCACGAGACGGACTGGACCCTGATCGACTATGCGAGCGACCAGCGCGCACCCACCCCCACCGGGGCCGCCGAAATGGCCGTGCCCGTCAAGGCCGACCTCGAAGCCCAGATCGCCAATCTCGCCGCCCGGCTGTCCCGCGCCATGGGCCGCCAGATGGATACGAGCCGCCGCGAAGTCCGCGATCTCATCCGCGCGCTGCCCTCGCTCGACCAGATCCTGGCGCTCCCCCGCCGCCGCTTCGACGAGGCCGCATCACGCCTGGGCCGTGGGCTGGAAATGACCACGGTCAACAAACGCCGCGCCTTCGAACGCGTGTCGACCAATCTCCGCCCCGCCATTCTCTCGACCCGTATCACCGAGCAGCGCCAGAAACTCGGCGAGCGCATGACCCGCGCGGAGCGTGTCATCGAGCGCATGTTCGAGCGCATGCGCCGGCCGATCGCCCGCGCCGATACAGTGTTCGAGGGTTTTCCAACCCGCCTGCTGGTCCAATCCGGCCGCCAGAAGGACCGGCTCGGCAACGCCGCCAGACGCGGCGATTCCGCCGTCGCCAACCTGCTCGCCCGCCATCGCCAAACGCTGACTGGGCAGCAGCGCATCCTTGAATCGCTCAGCTACAAGAATGTGCTCAAGCGCGGTTATACCGTGATCCGCAGCGATGACGACCGCGTGCTGTCCTCCGCCGCGAGCATCTCCGAAGGCGACGCGCTGTCGATCGAATTCGCCGACGGCACGGTAAAATCGACCGCCGGCGTGAACCCTTCGACAATTGCTTCGCCGGCTAAGAAACGATCAACGCAAAAGCCGGCGCCCGAAAAGGGTAATCAGGGGAGCCTGTTCTGACATGCACGTTCTCGTCGTCCTCGCCCATCCGCTCAAGGAGAGTTTTGCCGCCTCCGTGGCAAGGACGGCGGTGGAGGCCCTTGAGGCAAGCGGCCACACGACCGACCTTCTCGATCTCTACGCCGAAGATTTCGATCCGAGGCTGACGGCCGACGAGCGGGCGCGTCACATGGAGCCGGACTACGACATTTCCACTGTCGCGCCGCTCGTTGCGCGACTCCGCGCCGCGGATGGCCTGATCTTCGTATTTCCGCAATGGTGGTTCAACCTGCCGGCCATTCTCAAGGGCTATCTGGACCGCGTCTTTGCACCGGGCGTGGCGTACGACATAGATCCAAAGGGCGGCCGGCTGGTTCCCAAGCTCGTCAATATCAAGCATTTTTGGGTGGTGACGACCACCGGCTCGCCGTGGTGGATCGTGCATTTCTACATGGGCAATCCGGTCAAGCGCCTGCTCAAGCGCGGCGTCGCGGCCTTCTGCGCCAAAAGCCCCGATTTCCGGATGCTGTCGCTGCACAACATGGACCAATCGACGGAGGACAAGCGCAAGCGCTTTCTCGACCGCATCCGGCGCGAGGTCGGAACACTCTGACTATTCGAAGGCCTTGAGGAACTTGGCCGTGAGCGCGTCGAGCGCCTGCCGCTCGTGCTCACTGAGCGACGCGACCAGCCTGTGCTGGTTGGCGACATGGCCCGTCACCGCCTTGTCCACGGTCTCGAAACCCTTGTCGGTCAGCGCGATGATCACGCCGCGCCGGTCGTCGGGATTGTCGAGCCGCTCCACCAGTCCAGCCTTTTCGAGCTGGTCGATGCGATTGGTCATCGTGCCGGAGGTGATCATCAGCGTCTCGAGCAGTTCCGTCGGTGAAAGCCGATAAGGCTGTCCCGAGCGGCGGAGCGTCGCCAGCACGTCGAAGCTCGAGGAATTGAGCCCGTGTTTTGCGAATTCCACGTCGATTTCGCGTGCCAGATGGCTGCGCAGCCGCGCGATCCGCCCGAGCAGCCCCATCGGGCCGACATCGAGGTCGGGCCGCTCGCGATTCCACTGCGCCAATATCCTGTCGACTTTATCCATTCCGCTATCATCGCAAGATTTCACTTGACGTCAAGATAAATGCGCTTAATTATCTTGACGTTAAGTAACTTGATGTGGAGATATATAATGTCCCGCAACGCAGACCTGCTTCTCACCGCGCTCGCACCCTTGGTATGGGGCAGTACCTATGTCGTCACGACCGAACTGCTGCCGGCGGGCTACCCGATGACGGTCTCGATGCTGCGCGCGCTTCCGGCTGGCCTGCTCCTGCTTGTCATCGTGCGGCAATTGCCGTCGGGCATCTGGTGGGGTCGTTCGTTCCTGCTCGGTGCGCTGAATTTCTCCATCTTCCAGACCATGCTGTTCATCTCGGCCTATCGCCTGCCGGGCGGTGTCGCAGCCACTGTCGGCGCCATTCAGCCGCTGATTGTCGTCGTGCTCGCCCGCATTTTCATCGGCAATCCGATCCGTCTGCTCACTGTCGTCGGTGGATTTGCCGGCATATCAGGTGTAGCCTTGCTCGTGCTCACACCGCGTGCCACGCTCGATCCGATCGGCATTGCCGCAGGTCTCGCCGGCGCCGTTTCCATGGCGTTCGGCACGGTTCTCAGCCGCCACTGGCAGCCGCCGGTGTCGCCACTCACCTTCACAGCATGGCAATTGACGGCTGGCGGTCTGCTGTTGGTGCCGATCACGCTGATCATGGAGCCCGCACTGCCGGCGCTAACGCTTGATAACTGGATCGGCTTCATCTGGCTCGGCCTGGTCGGCGGCGCGCTCGCCTATATCGTCTGGTTCCGCGGTCTCTCCCGCCTCGAAGCCTCCGCCGTCGCCCCCTTGGGCTTTCTCAGTCCGCTCATGGCCACGATCCTCGGCTGGGCCATCCTCGGCCAGGCCCTCTCCGCCCTCCAGTTGACGGGCATGGTCGTGGTTCTGTTCAGCGTCTGGCTGAGCCAGGTGGCGCAGATGCGGAAGCCTGGTGTGATCGCGGCGGAGTAAGGAAGACCCGCCCCTGACACGCTCGCGTCATTTTCTTCTTAGTAAAATCAATTGCTTATCCGGCATAATAGGAAAATAATCCTCTAACGTCTTCCCAAATCTCAAACTCCATGCCACAATCCTCCTGTTCTGTCCTCGGCTACCCCGCATGGCGATGCGGGCGGGGCGAGCCGGTGCTGGTCATGGGGAAGCGACGCAAAGCCTCATGATCGGGCCCGTGCAGAAAATGGTCCTTCTCCCGGCTGAAAAAGGCCGGGGCGCGCGTGTGACGTGCTGGAGGCCCGAACGGAGTGCGGGCGTGATGGTCCCGCCGAACGCGACCGCGGCGTTGCCGCCGGCAGCCAGCGATGGTGTCGGCAGGCGGCCGAGGGGACGGGGAACACATCGGATGCCGACTGGCCTTGAGGGGCTGGAGCGGTACGAATCGTTCGGTGACGCAAAGGGACCGGAGTTGCACGGGAAAAACCACCGAATACGGGGCACGGCGACGTGTCTTAACGACCGGCTTCCGAGGGCCGGTCATCTAACTGTGGCACGGAAACGTGCCCCGGCCGATCATCCGTGCACAAGCGGGAAGATCGGGAACGTGCATGGCCACACACGGGGCGGAAGCGCTCGCGTGAACGAGTAAGTGCGTCTTAAGGGAAGATAGAAATGAGATCGCAACCGTTAGAGCAAGCTCGCCCCCCTCTGCCCTGCCGGGCATCTCCCCCACAGGTGGGGAGAATATCTGCGGCACGCTCATTGCTCCAATTCACCATCCGTTGCTCAGCACTCGGCATTCGATTTTGGCGAGGTTTGCGCCTCCAGCCACTCTCCCTCCTTGTGGGGGAGATGCCCGGCAGGGCAGAGGGGGGGTCATTCAGTCCACAACGTATCGCGGTCTATCTACCCCTCAAGCCCACTCACCCCCACGCATCACCGGCACCCGGCTGCCATCCTTCTTGACGCCATCCACATCCACCGCGCCCGAGCCGATCATCCAGTCGATATGGATCAGGCTCGAATTGCCGCCCTGGGCCGCAATCTGCTCCGGCGAAAGATTGGCGCCGTCGATGAAGCATTTCGAATAGCACTGGCCGAGCGCGATATGGCAGGCGGCGTTTTCGTCGAACAGCGTGTTGAAGAACAGCAGCCCCGAGGCCGAGATCGGCGAGGAATGGGGCACCAGCGCCACTTCGCCCAGCCGCGAGGCGCCCTCGTCGGTCTCCAGCACCCTCTTGAGCACCGCCTCGCCCTTCGAGGCCTTGGCCTCGACGATGCGGCCGGCTTCGAAACGGACCTGGATATTGTCGATCAGCGTGCCCTGGTGCGACAGCGGCTTGGTCGAGGACGCAAAGCCATCGACGCGATGTGCATGCGGCGTGGTGAACACTTCCTCGGTCGGGATATTCGGGTTGCAGGTCACGCCGTTCTTGGCGACCGACGCACCGCCGTGCCATTCGTGGCCATCGGCGAGACCCACCATCAGGTCGGTGCCCGGTCCCTTGAAATGCAGCGACGCGAAGTTCTGGCCGTTGAGCCAGGCGCTGCGGCTATGGAGCGCCGCATTGTGCGCCTTCCACGCCGCGACCGGATCGGCGACATCGACACGCGAGGCGGCGAAGATGGCATCGGCAAGCTTCCTGACCGCAGCACTTTCCTCGAGTTCCGGGAACATCTGCTTGGCCCAGGACGGATTCGGATACGAAACAATGTTCCAGTTGATCTCGAAATTCGAGATCTTCTCCAGCGCCGGTTTGTAGGCGGTCGACATCGCCCGGTTGGCGCGGGCGACCTTGTCCGGGTCCTGGCTCGACAGCAGCATGGGATTGTCGCCGGAGATCGCAAGGCGCGCCGTGCCATTGGCATAGGCCTCCGCCATGCCCTTGTAGAGCCAGCCGGCGGCGCGGTCGAAGGTCGAATTCTCCGCATGCTGATAGCGCATCAGCGTCGTGACTTCGTCATTGTAGAACGCGGTCACCAGCCCGCCGCCCGCGAGATAGGCGTGCTTGGTGATGAAGCGGACGAGCGGCATGGCGGCCACGGGCGCCGTAATGACGAGGTCCTGGCCCTTCTGCAGGTCGAGGCCAATCTTGACCGCCACTTCGGCCAGCTTTTCCAGCTTTTCCATGTCGATGACATCACCGCTCGTGGTGACGGCCTGCGCGTCCTTCATATCCATCGGAATTCCACCTGTTCTGTCGCTCTTTCGCCTGTCATCCCCGATTTGATGCCATTTGTGAAGGCATCGACGTGGAAATCGGCGCCGGGGTCGCCGTTGCATTGCACAACGGCCCGCACTCCACTATTTGTCGAAATGCGGCGGAAAGCAGGACGGATACCGGCATGATACTGACAGACAAGCGTATTCTCCTGATCATATCCGGCGGCATCGCCGCTTATAAGAGCCTCGACCTGATCCGGCGGCTGCGCGAGCGTGGCGCGACCGTCATTCCCGTCATGACCAGGGCCGCCGAGGAATTCGTCACCCAACTCGCGGTCGGCGCGCTTTCGGCGCACAAGGTCCACACCGATCTCTTCTCGCGCGACGACGAAGTCGATGTCGGCCATATCCGCCTCGCGCGCGATTGCGACCTGGTGCTTGTCGCGCCCGCCACCGCCGACCTGATGGCCAAGATGGCCAATGGCCTCGCCAACGATCTCGCCTCGACCGTGCTGCTCGCCACCGAGCGCCCGGTCTTGATGGCGCCCGCCATGAACCCCAAGATGTGGTCGAACCCGGCCGTCAGCCGCAACGCCTCCCAGCTCCTGATCGACGGCGTGCATTTCGTCGGCCCGATGCGCGGCGAGATGGCTGAAGGCGGAGAGGCGGGCACCGGCCGGATGGCGGAGCCGCTCGATATCGTCGCTGAGGTGGAAAGCCTTCTCGATACCGCGCCAAAACCGTTAGCCGGCAAACGAGCCATCGTCACATCCGGCCCGACGCATGAACCGATCGACCCGGTGCGCTATATCGCCAACCGCTCGTCGGGCACGCAGGGACACGCAATCGCAGCGGCGCTGGCCAAAGCGGGCGCCGACGTGACGCTGGTCAGCGGCCCTGTTGCGCTTGCCGATCCGCGCGGCGTCAAGGTGATCCATGTCGAGCGGGCCGAGGAGATGCGCGACGCGGTGCTGGCGAGCCTTCCCGCCGATATCGCCGTCATGGTCGCCGCCGTCGCCGACTGGCGCGTCGCCAGCGCTTCCGGCGAGAAGATCAAGAAATCCGCCGACGGCTCGGTGCCATTACTGCAATTCACCGAGAACCCGGATATTCTCAAGACCGTCGGCCACCACGAAAGGCGGCCGAAGCTGGTGATCGGCTTCGCCGCAGAGACCACGGATGTCGAGGAAAACGCCACCGCCAAGCTCAACCGCAAGGGCGCCGACCTGATCGTCGCCAATGACGTCTCGCCGGAAACCGGCATCATGGGGGGAAAGCGCAACCGCGTGGCGATCATCAGCCGCGATGGCATCGACCGCTGGCCGGACCTGTCGAAGGATGAGGTGGCGGAGAGGCTGGTGGCGCTGATTGTCGAGAAGCTCGCGGGCGGCTGATGCTACATCGCGGCGAGCAGGACCTTTTCCGAAATCGTCGCCTGGATCGTGCCCGTTTCGAACACCGAGACGTCCAACCCGTCGGGGCTCATGATGACGGCGCTCTGTTCGGGAATGCTCATCCAGTTGGCGCGGTCGCTGTCGAGCGGTTCGGAAACCAGGCAATAACCGCCGGTGCCGATCGGGCTGGCATAGAGCGTCGGGGCGATCTCGTTGGTAGCGTAGCGGACGGCGTAGAGCTTTTCACCATCCGAGAAAGCGGCGGTGAAGCGCACATCGGCGCCGAGGCCGAAATGGATCGACAGCCGCTCGATGAAGGCAATCGCCTCGCGGAAGGCGAGCAGCGGCGCGGTATCGAGGCCGAAATGCATGGCGAGCAGGAAGATCAGCTCGGAATCGGTCGTGCCGGTGCGGGCCGCGTAAAGCTCATCCGGCAGCATGTTTTCCAGCGGGCGGCGGAGCGAAGCAAAGTTCTCGATCTGGCCATTGTGCATGAAGGACCAGCGGCCGTGGACAAAGGGATGGCAATTGTCGCGCCGCGTCGAGCCGAAGGTCGCGGCGCGCACATGGGCGAGAAAGAGCCGGGAGCGGATCTGCCGGGCAATGCTCTTGAGATTGCAATCGGACCATGCTGGCAGGATGTCGCGGTAGAGACCCGGCGTCTCGCGCTCGCCATACCAGGCAACGCCGAAGCCGTCGCCATTGGTCGCAGTACGAGCCTCGACCGCCGAATGCGATTGCGCGATCAGCGAATGCGTCGGCGAGGAGACGATGTCTTCGAGAAAGAGCGGTTCCCCGCAATAGGCGGCCCAGCGGCACATGACGAGATCCTGATGCGAACAATACGCCAGTTGATCTTCACCCCTCATGGTAAACAAAGCTTTAAGCCTCCATTGTTCACCGTTTAGAAATGATTGTTCGCAGACCGGCCCGCTGTCATTGACAGTGCACGGGTCTATATTCGCATTCAAATAATGAACGCGCCCGAGAGGAATGTGAAATGTCGATACGTCCCGTAAAATCAGAATCCCATGCCCAGCCGACCATGGAAGGTGCCGGCGTGCATCTGCACCGCGTCTTCGGCTTCGGCGATCCGTCGCTGACCGATCCCTTCCTGATGATGGATGACTTCCGCAACGACAATCCGGCCGATTATTCGCGCGGCTTTCCGTGGCATCCGCATCGCGGCATCGAGACGATCACCTATGTGCTGGCCGGCACGGTCGAACATGGCGACAGCCTGGGCAATCGCGGTCTGCTCGGCGCCGGGGACGTGCAGTGGATGACGGCCGGCAGCGGCATCATGCACCAGGAAATGCCCAAGGGCGATTTCGCCGGCCGCATGCATGGCTTCCAGCTTTGGGCCAACCTGCCCTCGTCACTGAAGATGACGGCGCCGCGCTACCAAGACGTCAAGGCGGCCGATATCCCTGTCGTCGTCGATGACGACGGCACGGCGGCGCGCATCATCACCGGCGAGTTCTGGGGCAAATCAGGTCCGGTCGATGGCATTGCCGCCGATCCGGTCTATCTCGACATTTCGGTGCCGCCGGGCAAGCGAAAGACCTTCAAGGTCGATACATACCGCAAGGCCTTCGCCTATATCTTCGCCGGCTCCGGCACCTTCCGCGATGCCTCGAAGCCGGTCGGCGTCAAGGTGGAGAAGGAGGTCAACGGCGAGGAACTCAACATCCGCGACCTCTCCGGCAACCGCACGCTCGTCGTCTTCGATACCGGCGACGAAGTGACCGTGCAGGCGGGCGACGAGGGCATCCGCTTCCTGCTGGTCTCGGGCAAGCCGATCGAGGAACCCGTGGCATGGCATGGCCCGATCGTGATGAACAGCCACGAGGAAATCAAGCAGGCGATGCGCGATCTGCAGAACGGCACTTTCATCAAGGCCGCGCATTAGAGCCTTCATTGTCAAATGAATGGCTCTAAATCCATATGGCTCTCACCTGTTCTGGTGAGGGCCATGTGATCTGCACTTGCCATCGGCTTGTTTTTGCTGTCCATTCGCAGTTGCGAACAAGGCTCGAGGGACAATCGCCGATGCAATTCAGGAACGCGCTACGATTTGCATCCGTGGTGACCGGGTTCAATGTCCTCGTGTCCGCCGCCTTTGCGGTGATCGGGCTGGTGAACCCGCTTTCGATGCTGCCGGCCGGTTCCGTCGCCAACGATGCGGCGTTCACATTCGCGCTTTATGCCGCGGCCCGCAGCGTGCCGCTTGCCATCTTCGTGCTGGTCTCGATCTTCATGCGGTTCGGGCGCATGCTGACGGTACTTGGCTTTCTCGCCGGCATCATCCAGTTCGCCGACATGTGGGTCGGCATTTACGAGAGCAACCTGATCAAGACGATCGGGCCGTTCCTGCTGGGCTGCCTGCAACTATACGCCGTTTGGACGCTGCAGAACGCCAAGCGCTAATCGTTTCGCGCGATCTCCTCGCCCAGCTTGTCGAGAAGTCCACGGAAGCCTTCCTCGCGGTTGGCGGCGGAATTTTCATCGCCCATATAGGCGCCCTGCTCCGTCATGGTCAGCAAGGTTCCGCCATTGTCCTCGCGGAATTCGGTGGTCAGCAGGGACACCGAGAAAATATTGCCGTCCATGCCCATCGAGTAGGACGAGATGATGCGTCGGTTCTCGACGATTTCATGATAGACGCCGTCATTGCTGATCCTGGGGCCGGCCTGCCAGCTGAACAGCGAGCGATCGAAGCCGCCGACGCGGAAATCGTGGGTGAAGTCGTAGATCGTCCAGCCTTCGCCCTCGACGAGCCAGCGGCGGAGCTTCTCGGTTTCGGCAAAGCAGGCAAAGACCTTCGCGGGCGGCGCGGGATAATGGCGCTCGATCGTAAAGGCGCTGTGGATGGGGCTGTCGCTCATCGGATATTCCTTTCGATTTTTTGAAGCGGGCGCATGGCCCGTCATTTCCGGGGTTCGTCGCTGTTTATGTCTGCGAGCAGGTCGCCGAGCCGGTCGAGACGTTTTTCCGTGGTGGTCCGCGTGCCGGCGATCCACTCCGAGAGGCCATCGAGGCCGCCCGGTTCGATCCGGCAGGTGCGTACCCGCCCGATCTTTTCGCTCCTGATCAATCCGCATTCTTCGAGCGCCTGGAGATGTTGTACGATCGCGGCGAGCGACATCTTGTAGGGCGCCGCGAGGTCGCTGACGGATGCGGGAGCCCGGCTAAGCCGTTCCAGAATTTCCCGGCGGGTTGGTTCCGCCAGTGCTTTCAGGACGGCATCGATGTTTGAATGCTTAAGCATGGACTTTAGTATCGCGATCGAAACTAATAGTCAAGCGCAGACTTAAGTATTTTCCGAGCATACGAAAACACTATCGTTCGGCCTGTCGCGAACGGGGCTTCCCTTTGGCCTGTCTTCGGCTAGATTGCGCCCCGAAATCAGGGAGATATGCATGTACAAGCTCTACGGATCACTGGGGACGGGGAGTGCTTCGGTCGAGGCCGCGCTGGCGGAAGCTGGCGCCGAATATCAGGTGATCCCTGTAGTCACCAAGGACGGCGCGCATCTGACCGACGAGTACACGACGATCAATCCGCGCCAGCAGGTGCCCTCTCTGCAACTGCCCGATGGTTCGGTAATGACCGAAGGTGCGGCGATGATGATGCATATAGCGGACGCCTTTCCGCAGGCGGCACTCGCACCCCATGCCGGTACGTCCGCGCGCGCCCAGCATGACCGCTGGCTGGTTTTCTTGGCCGTGAATATCTACGAAGGCGAGCTTCGCCGGGCCTATCCGGAGCGCTATAGCGACGATGCCAAATCGGTTGCCGGAAAGGCGACGGACTATGTCAGGCGCCACTACCTGATCCTCGAAGCAGAGGTCGCCGGTCCGTTCTTCTTCGGCAACGACCTGACCATGGTGGATATCTACCTCTGGAACATGGCGACATGGACGGATCCCGTATGGCTGGCCGCGCATTGTCCTCGCGTTCACGCGTTGATGACCACAGTACGAAACCGTCCGATCGTCGCGCCGATCGATGCGGCCCATGCAGGATAGGAGAGCCTGATGCATATCGACGGTCAATGCCATTGCGGCCATGTGCGCTACGAAGCGGAGATCGACCCCGACAGGGTAACGATCTGCCATTGCACCGATTGCCAGAGGCTGACCGGCAGCCCGTATCGCGTGACCGCCATCGCGGATAGCGACAAAGTCAGGCTGACCGCCAATCCGCCGAAACTCTACACGAAAATCGGCCAGAGCGGCCGGCCACGTTTTCTGTCCTTCTGCCCGGAATGCGGCTCGCCACTGTTCAGCACGGGCGAGGGCAAGGACGCGGCAAGGACCGGCATCAGGTTCGGAAGTATCAACCAGCGGCGAGAACTGACGCCGACGCGGCAGATCTGGTGCCGCTCGGCGCTGCCATGGATCAATGAGCTAGAGAGCGTGCCCGGCGTCGAACAGGATGGATGAGCCGCCCCGGCGCTGAAGCAAGGGCATCGACGGTTACCGGGCCACTGGATAGGGGCCTTCATCGAAGATCTCCTCATGATAGCCCTTCGCGCCGATTCCCTTAGCCAGCTTACTTCTGAAGTCTCGACCGGCCCGCAGGCATTCCAGCACATGGGCGAAATCATATCTCGGCTGCCAGCCGAGCGCCAGGCGTGCAGCTTCATTGACATAGACACGATCGATCGTCGGGAACAGCGTCCAACCCCTGGCCGCGTAAAGCATGCTGGCCTCCGGATAGAGCCGCTCGACGACGCCTGCTGCATTTTCCCGCAGCATTGGGAGATCCGCCTCGTTGAATGGCGCTGTGGCCGAGACGATGTAACGGCCGAAGCTGATTTCCGGCGCCTTTCGGGCCGCGAGAAGATGCGCGGAGACGACGTCCTCGATATCGACGCGACGATAGAGCAGTTCGTTGGCCTGGGCGTTTTCGACGCTGTAGAGGCCACGGATTTCCGGATCGTCATCCGCCTCCGGAAAGAAGCGCGATGTGCGCAGAACGACGACCGGCAGGTTGTGGCGCCCGGCAAAGAGTTCGCACAGGCTCTCGGCCGAAGTCTTCGTGGCACCATAGATGTTCTTCGGCACCGATATTACCCCTTCGGTGATCCACGCGGCGGGGATGTCTGGCTTCGGGGAGAGCGCCGAACCAAACGCACTTGTCGTGCTGGTAAAGACGAAGGCCTTCACGCCGGCCTTGACGGCCTCCTCCAGGAGATTCAGGGTGCCGGTGATGTTGGTTTCGACGAAATCGGCATAGTCGTGCGTCGCCACATGCGGCTTATGCAAGGTGGCGGTATGGATGACCACCTCGATGCTCTCCATGACCTCCCGAACAAAATGGCGGTCGGCGATCGAGCCTGTGCGATCGGTGTGGCGCGACGGCTTGATGTCGATCCCGCGCGCGGAACGCCCCTGCGCCCGAAGTGTATGCATCAAGGCCTCGCCCAGATGGCCCGCGCTACCGGTCACCAATGTCGTCATACCACTCTCCCGATTCGATGCAAACGCTACCAATGCGTCACTGACGACGGCAATGCAGGAAAGCTGCAATGAGCTACAGCTTTTCTGGATAAGGTTTCAAGCAGTTGACGGATTTGCCATCATCCGCGTTATAGTGCTGCGATAACATGAGGAACGGACATGCTGGATCACATAGGCCTTCGGACCAAGCAATTGAAGCAAATGTTCGGCTTCTACGAAGCCGTGCTCGCGCCGTTGGGTTTTTCCAAGCAGAAGGATTTCGGCGTCGCCGCTGGCTTCGGCAAGGAAGGGATGCATCCGCTCTGGATCGGCCAGGGCGAGGGTGACGTGATCGCGTCCTCGGTCCATCTGGCGCTGACTGCCGACAGCCGTAGCGCGGTCGATGGTTTCTACAAGGCGGCGCTTGCCAATGGCGGTACGGACAACGGCCCGCCCGGCCTGCGCCCGCAATATCACGAGAATTATTACGGCGCCTTCGTGATCGATCCCGACGGCAACAATCTCGAGGCGGTCTGCCATAAGCCGCAATAGGCTCGCGGGATCATTCCGGCATCGGGAAATCCGGCCAGGTCTGCGTGACCTCGGCCTGGACCGGGCGATCGAGAAAGGTCGAAAGCGCGATGAAGCTTTTCGTGCCCTTGACGCCCGGTACCGAATGGATCTGGCCCAGCAGGTGTTCGAGCGCCTGCGGGCTTTCGGTCCGGACCTTCAGCACCATGCTGGCATCGCCCGCCACGGAATGCATTTCCTCGACCTCCGGATAGCGGGCCAGTTGCAGCAGGCGCTCGCTCTTGCCCCAGCCCGCCGCCTCGACATGGACGAAGGCCAGGAGCGGCTTGCCGATCGCAGTCGCGTCGATGCGCGCAACCGTGTCCCTGATGACGCCCGATTGCTTCATCCGCTTGACGCGCTCATGCACGGCTGGCGGTGACAGCGCGACCTTGAGCCCGAGCTCGGCAAAACTCTGGCCGGCGTCGCGGGTGAGCTCGGCTAATATCTTTCGGTCGGACGCATCGACGGAGGCGCGCTCGGGCCGCCTGCGCCGAACGCCATCTGTATTTTCATTCATGGCTCAAATCAGTCTTTCTCTGAATTTTGTCAGGTAGTAATCTCATTTATCTGAATATTATTCAACATGGAGATGGTCATGGCGATGCTCACACGGCGCAACCCTACCGAGGGCGTCTATGCCGCGACACCCGATTATGTGCATGCCATGGAGGTGAGCAATCCATCCCGGCTTCTCTTCGTGAGCGGCACAATGGGGCTGGATGCCGAGGGCCATGTCGGCCGGGACCTGAAAGAACAGCTGGATCTGGTCTGGTCGAATCTCCGGGCAGTCCTGGCGGATGCCGGCATGTCCACCGCCAATATCGTGCGGGTGACGAGCTACCTCACCGACCGGTCCCAAGCCGAGGCCAACCAGAATGCCCGGGTCGCGGCGCTCGGCGGACGCATCGTGCCGACAACGGCGATCGTGGTGCAAACCCTCCGCGACGATTGGCTGGTCGAGCTCGAAGTGGTCGCGGCGGGCTGATGCCGGGGTTTGCCCCCGGCATCACGTGTTACGCGGCTTTGCGGATCTCGCCGAGCATGTCATCCATGCTCACATGCCCCTGGAAACCACCGGCGCTGACCGCCGCCTCCTCATGCTCGATCGCATGGGCGAAGCGGATCGCCGGGTCTTCCAGCATGCGCTGGTAGAGGCTGTCGAGGGCTGGGAACTGCCTGATATCGACGACTTTGTGAAAATCGTTCCACCGGGCGATCCCCATGAAATAGGCATCGGCAAGGCTGCGCTTGTCGCCAAGCAGCCACTTCCTGCCATCGAGCAGGGTTTCGAGATGAGCATGCGCCCGCTCGACCTTGGCGATACCGTAATCGCGCAATGCCTGCTTGGCCTCGGGCGCGAGATCGTGCTCGATCGAGTACCAGAGCGGACTGAAGGCGTTGAAGAAGCTGGTATTGAGGAAGGCCAGCATCTGCTTTAGCCGGTCGTCATCCCTTGAGCCAGGTTCGAAGCCGAGCCCCTTGCTGACCGTCTTGGCCGCGATATGGCCGAGTATCGCCATGCTCTCGCTGACCAGCCGGCCGTCGGGCAGCATCAGCGTCGGCGTTTCACCGACCGGATTGATCTGCCTGTAATTCTCGCTGGAGACTATTTCCGGCATTCCGACGCGGCAGAGATGATATTTCGCACCGGACCATTCGAGCGCGACGATCGAGCCGAACGAGCAGCCTTCAGGCACGCCGTAAAACAAAGTGAGGGTCATCGATCATTCCTTCCTGTTGATTGATGTTGACCCGATTGATATGTCATTGCAGACGATGGGCCGGTAGACGCGGATTTTGCGCTCTAAAGTCCACAGGTATGGACGATCGACATGAACCTCAACGACTTGCAATTTTTCGTCCAGGCTGTCGATTGCGGCGGCTTTGCCGCGGCGGCGCGACGTCTCGGCGTGCCGAAATCGACGATCAGCAAACGCGTCGCCGAACTCGAGGCGCGGCTCGGCGCCCGGCTGATTCATCGCACCTCGCGCAGTTTCTCCCTGACCGATCTTGGCCGCGACTTCTTCCTGCATGCCAGGGCCTCGGTGATCGAGGCGGAGAATGCCGAGAATATCGTGCGCACCCGCCTCGGCGAGCCAAGCGGAACCGTGCGGCTGACGACCTCGGTGCCGACGGCGCAATTCACGCTTGCGCCGCATCTCGGGGAACTATCGGTGCGCTATCCCAAACTGACGCTGGCGCTGCATGTGACGGATCGTTTCGTCGATATCGTACAGGAAGGTTTCGACATTGCCATCCGCAGCCACCAGCAGCCGCTGGCGGATTCCGCACTGGTGCAGCGCAGGCTGAGTATTCATGATTTTTACGTCGTGGCCTCGCCGGGTTACGTGTCGCAGCATGGCGCACCATCGCTCCCGGAAGATCTCGCCCGGCACAGGAGCATCGTTGCCAATCCATCGGAGATGTCGTGGCGGCTCCTGTCGACAGAGGGCGGGACAGTGGAAGCGGTCGTCAATCCCGTCATGGCCGCCGACGAACCGTTCGTGCTGCTCAAGGCAGCCGCCGCCGGCATCGGCATCACCTGCCTGCCGACATCGGTGTGCCGTGGGGCGCTGGCTGACGGAACGCTTGTCCGCCTGCTGCCGGATTGGACCGCCGGCAGTATCACGACGACGATCCTGATGCCGCACCGGCGCGGACAGCTTCCCTCGGTGCGGGCGGTGGTCGACTTGCTGCTCGAGCGGGCGGGAAATCAGAGGCCGGAGATCAGCCCGTCCTTGAGCGACTGAATACGCGCTTCGTCCCGCTTATAGAAAATCCATTGCTTGATCTTCTTGGGCGTCACCAGCCCGGCTTGAACCAGCACCCGCATATGCTCGCTCAATGTGGCCTGGGAAATGTCGAGCTTCTCCGCGATGAACAGACCGCAGACGCCGTCCTCGACCAGATTGCCATCGGCCTGCGGCGGGAAGTGAGCCTTCGGGTCCTTTAGCCAGCTTAGGATAGCCAGGCGCCGGTGATTGGCGAGCGCTTTATAGATATCGACATCTTGCATTTCGTTATTTTGCGAAGTAACGAAGTAATGTCAACACTGAAAGGTATTCCCGTGCCGCAAATCACTGAAATCACGCCAGACTGTATTGCCGCGGCCGAAGCCATCATCCGTCCGCATATCAGACGGACGCCTGTTATGACGGTTGCCATGGAGGATTTCGGCTTGCGCGGCGGCTCGCTCGACCTCAAGCTCGAATGCCTGCAGCATTCGGGTTCGTTCAAGGCGCGCGGCGCCTTCACCAACCTGCTGACGCGCGATGTGCCCGCTGCGGGCGTGGTGGCGGCATCGGGCGGCAATCATGGCGCAGCCGTGGCTTATGCGGCGATGAAGCTCGGCATCAAGGCGACGATCTTCGTGCCCTCGATCAGCGCCAAGGCCAAGACCGACAGGATCAGGAGTTTTGGCGCCGACCTGGTGATCGGCGGCGACCGCTATGCCGATGCGCTTGCCGCGAGCGAGACATTCGCCGGGAAATCCGGCGCGATGCAGATCCACGCCTTCAACCAGCCTGAAACGCTTGTTGGCCAGGGCACGCTCGGCAAGGAGATCGAGGACGACTTGCCCGGTATCGACACCTTGCTGGTGGCGGTCGGTGGCGGCGGGCTGATCGGCGGCATCGCCGCCTGGTATCACGGCCGGGTGAAGATCGTCGCCGTCGAGCCCGAGGAAGCGCCGACGCTCAACATGGCGCTCGCGGTCGGCCATCCAGTCGATGCGCCCGCAGGCGGCGTGGCCGCGGATTCGCTGGCGCCGAAACAAGTGGGTCAGCTGATGTTCCCCATTGCCCGGGATCACGTGGCCCAATCCGTGCTGGTCACAGACGATGCGATCCGCCAGGCGCAGAAGGCGCTATGGGACAGCGTGCGGGTGGCGACCGAGCCGGGTGGTGCAGCCGCGATGGCGGCGATCCTCTCCGGCCGTTACGCGCCCGACAAGGGCGAGCGCGTCGCGGTGCTGGTCTGCGGATCGAACACGACGGCGGTGGATTTCGGCTGAGCCTCCCCATGTTTCAGCTCGTCCAACCGGCAACCTCAGAACAGGTCATCAAGAAGAGCAGGTTCCTTGCGACCGCCGTTCCTGTCGCCAGTGAGGACGAGGCGAAGGCGGCGCTCGCAGCCCATGGCCATGCCGATGCGACCCACAATTGCTGGGCCTGGCGGATCGGGGTGGCCTATCGCTTTTCCGATGCCGGCGAGCCGAGCGGCACGGCGGGCAAGCCGATCCTTGCGGCGATCGACGGGCAATCCATCGACAAGGTGATGGTGATCGTCACCCGCTGGTTCGGCGGCATATTGCTGGGCAGCGGCGGGCTGGTGCGCGCCTATGGCGGCACGGCGGCGATTTGCCTTCGAGGCGCCGAACTTGTCGAGATGAAGCCGTCGGTGGACGGGTATTTTCATCTCGAATTTTCGGATCTTGCTCTGGTCAAGGCGAAGCTTGCCGCATTCAAGGATCTGCAGATTCTGGAAGAGCGCTTCGGCGCGACCGGTGCGGATATCATCGTACGCATCGTGGAGACGGATGTCGGGGCGGTGTCGCGCCTGGTGGCCGACCTGACCAGCGGGCGGAGCGCGGTGTCGCTCGATTGACAGGCGCCGGCAGCTCACGCGTGCGCCCTCGCGCGGCCCGCGCTCCGGCCTGCTCCACTCAAATCAACTTCATTGATTTGCCCGGCTGCGCCGGTCGTTACGCAGCCTTGGCGACGTGGTATTCCTTGATCGCCACCATCTTGATCGCAGGGTAGCGCTCGGCCTCGTAGCGCAGCGAGAAGGCGTCCTGCGCCAGGAAGACCGGGTCGCCGTCGAGGTCGCGGGCGATGTCGCCGCGGCGCGCGGTAACGAACTTGTCGAGATCGAGCGGGTTGTCGGCCGAGATCCAGCGGCAGACTGAGAAGCGGCTCATTTCGAAGCTGACCGGCAGCGTGTATTCGCCCGACAGCCGCTCCTTGAGCACGTCCAATTGCAGCGCGCCGACAACGCCGACGATCGCCGGCGAACCATCTTCCGGCAGGAAGAGCTGCACCACGCCTTCCTCGGCCATTTGCTGCAGCGCTTCGCGCAGCTTCTTGGCCTTCATCGCATCTTCGAGCCGTACGCGGCGCAGGATTTCCGGCGCGAAATTCGGCACGCCCTGGAAGACCAGATGCTCCCCCTCGGTCAGCGTGTCGCCGATCCTGAGCGTGCCGTGATTGGGAATGCCCACCACGTCACCGGCATAGGCGGTGTCGGCCAATTGGCGCTGCGAGGCGAAGAAGAATTGCGGCGCGGTCAGGCCAAGCTGCTTGCCGGTGCGGGCGAGCCGGGCCTTCATGCCGCGTTCGAGCTTGCCGGAGCAGATGCGGGCAAAGGCGATGCGGTCGCGGTGGTTGGGATCCATGTTGGCCTGGATCTTGAAGACGAAGGCCGTCATCTTGTCCTCGGTGGCGTGGACTGTCCTGATGTCGGCGACCTGGTCGCGCGGCGGCGGCGCAATCTCGCCAAGCGCGTTGATGAGGTCGCGGACGCCGAAATTCCTCAGCGCCGAGCCCCAGAAGACCGGTGTCAGATGACCTTCGAGGAAACTTTCCCGATCGAAAGGCTTGCAGGCATCGCGCGCGAGCGAAACCTCGTCGATGAAGGCCTCCTGCTCGTTCTGCGGCAGGCGGCTGGCTATGGCCTCGGGCCCGTTGACCTTCTTGGTATGCGCTTCCGTATCGGAGCCGCGCACCTGGTCGGTCGCCAGGTGGTAGCTGCCGCAGAAGCTCTTCGAGCGTCCTATCGGCCAGGTGATCGGCGCCGTATCGAGCGCCAGCTTCTCCTCGACCTCGTCGAGAATTTCGAAGGGATCGCGGCTTTCGCGGTCCAGCTTGTTGATGAAGGTGATGATCGGGATATTTCTTAGCCGGCAAACTTCGAACAGCTTCAGCGTGCGCGGCTCGATGCCCTTGGCGGCATCGATGACCATGATCGCGGCATCGACGGCTGTCAGCGTGCGATACGTGTCGTCGGCGAAGTCCTCGTGGCCCGGCGTGTCGAGGATGTTGAAGACATTGCCGTCATATTCGAATGTCATCACCGAGGTGACGACCGAAATGCCGCGTTCGCGCTCGATCTTCATCCAGTCCGACCGGGTCTGGATGCGGTCCTTCTTGGCCTTCACTTCGCCGGCAAGCTGGATCGCGCCGCCGAACAGCAAGAGCTTTTCCGTCAGCGTGGTCTTGCCCGCGTCCGGATGCGCGATAATAGCAAAGGTGCGGCGGCGGGAGATCGCCTCGGCCAGTTGGTCCGTCATCAATCAAAATCCTGTTGAATGGCGGCTATCTAGCCATTCGGCCCGGCAAATGCAATTGACCCCGTCCGCGCTACGGGCGAGAAAGCAGCCATGAGCCAGATCATCCTCCCCCCGCCCGTCATCGGTCTCGTCCGCCTGCCCCATGGCGACGGGCTGCCGCTCCCCGCCTATGAAACGCTGGGCGCCGCCGGCATGGATATCCGCGCCGCCGTGCCAGAGGACAAGCCTGTTATCCTGAAGCTCGGCAACCGCGCCCTCATCCCCACCGGGTTCATCTTCGAGATTCCGCCCGGCTACGAGATCCAGGTGCGGCCGCGCTCCGGCCTCGCCTTCAAGAACGGCGTCACCTGCCTCAACACACCAGGCACGATAGATAGCGACTATCGCGGCGAGGTGCATGTGCTGCTGATCAATTTCGGCGAGGAGAAATTCAAGGTGGAGCGCGGCATGCGGATCGCCCAGCTGGTGGTCGCGCCTGTTGTGCAGGGCATCGTCGAGGAACGCGCGCTGGCCGGCGTCACCGATCGCGGCGCGGGCGGCTTCGGCTCGACAGGGTTGCAATAACGCCAATGGATGCCTGGCAGGAATTGCCCGCTTCCCGCCAATGGTCGCCGGAGCGTCTGTCCGAGCTCATCAATGAACTTTCGAAGGGCGGCTCGACGTCGTTCATGATCGTAGAGGGCGGCGACGTTGCGTTCACCTGGGGCGATATCGCGCATAAATCCAGCGTGGCCTCCGCTCGCAAGAGCCTGATCGGCCTTCTCTATGGGATCTATGCGAGCGAAGGCCTGATCGACCTCGATGCATCGCTCGGCGACCTCGGCGTGGATGACCATAGTCCACTGACGGATATCGAAAAGACCGCGACCGTGCGCGATCTACTCGCATCGCGTTCGGGCGTCTATCACCCCTCGGTCTACGATATCGCGCAAGGCCGCCCGGCGCGCGGCAGGTATCCGCCCGGAAGCTTCTGGTTCTACAACAACTGGGATTTCAACGTCCTCGGGACGATCTTCGAGCTTCAGACGCGCGAAAACCTGTTTGCGGCCTTTGCCTCGAAGATCGCGGGGCCGCTTGGCATGCAGGATTTCGTTTTGTCCGACCTGCGCTATGAGCACGGGCCGGAATCCCGTCACCCAGTCTACAAGATGCGATTTTCCGCGCGCGATCTGGCGCGGGTGGGCCTCATGTGCCTGCGGCACGGCATGTGGGGCGATCAGCGCATCGTGCCGGAGGACTGGCTGCGCGAAAGCCTGAAGCCGCATTCCGACCTCGGCGGTGGTCGTGGTTACGGCTATCTCTGGTGGACCACTGAGGCCAACGCGCCCGGCGACATGCTGCATGCGGATGTGCCGATCTATTATGCCAGCGGCCTTGGCGGGCAGAAGATCATCGTGCTGCCCGATCGCGATCTGGTCGTGGTGCATAGGGCTGCACGGGTCGATCACGGCATCCGGCACGACCGCATGGGCGAGCTTCTCCGGCTCGCGCTTTCGGCGAAGCCGCTGGACTGACCGAGAACGGCCACCAGTGGCACTTGATGACGGGCCACAACTTTGCGATCGTCCTCTTTGCTTCTCAGACTCAACACCCCGATGAGGCTCCTTCTTGACGGTTTCCCCGCATTCGCCGCCCCCGGCACAGCACCGTTCGGCGGTGCGCGAGCAATATGCCACGCGGGCGGCCTTTCTCATCACGGGGCTCGCCATGTCGTCGTGGGCGCCGCTGGTTCCTTTTGCCAAGGCGCGGGCCGAGGTCGATGATGGTACGCTCGGACTGTTGCTGCTCTGCCTTGGCCTCGGCTCGATCGTCACCATGCCGCTCACAGGGGTGGTGACAAGCCGTTGGGGCTGCCGGCTGGTGATCGCGACCGCCACGCTGCTCCTTGCCGGCATCATTCCCGTGCTGGCGTTCGCGAGCAGCGTGCCGCTGCTTGCCATCGCAATCGCGGCCTTCGGCGCCGGCGTCGGGGCGCTCAGCGTCTCGATCAATGTTCAGGCCGTCATGGTCGAGAGTGACAGCGGCCGGCACATGATGTCAGGCTTCCATGGCCTGTTCAGCGTGGGCGGCATTATCGGTGCCGGCAGCGTCAGCCTGCTGATCGGTGCGGGCCTCGAACCTTTCTTCGTCACGCTTATCGTCAGTGCCCTGATCGTCGTCCTGCTTGTGCTCGCATGGTCCGGCCTGTTGCCCTATGGCAACCGGGATGCCGGGCAGACGCCGATATTCGTCCTGCCACGCGGCTTCATCATTTTCCTGGGGACGCTGTGCTTCCTTGTCTTCTTGACCGAAGGCGCGATGCTCGATTGGAGCGCGGTTTTCCTGATTTCGGTCCATGGTCTCGATCACGCGCAGGCTGGATTTGGCTATAGCGTATTCGCGCTGGCCATGACGGTGGGGCGCTTCTCGGGAGACTGGCTGGTGAAGACCTTCGGCGGAATGCGCGTGGTTGTCGCGGGCGGGGTGCTTGGCGCTGTGGGGTTGTTGCTGGCCGTCGTGGCCCCGAATGTCTGGCTCGCCTTCGGCGGCTTCCTGCTCATCGGGTTCGGCGTGGCGAACCTCGTGCCGGTCTTCTTCACAGCGGCCGGCCGCCAGACCATCATGCCGCCGAGCTTCGCAATCGCCTCGATCACTGCGCTGGGCTATGCCGGCATCCTGCTCGGGCCTGCGGGCATCGGCTTCGTCGCCGAGCGTCTCAATCTTGAGGTGAGCTTCGCGCTGATCGCCATCGGCTTGCTGTTCGTTGCCGTGAGCGGACCGAAGGCTACCCGAGGCTGAATTCCACGCCTGCCTAACAATTGCACAATCTGCTTGCGCCTTGTGCAGAATGCGGCATTTTAACGCATACGATTGTTGACAGCGCCAACATCCGGTCGTATTCCTTACGCGAAAGAAATTTGCCTGGTAGGCAAATGTGTTTCTGCCCTCACGGGCATGGGAGGACATATGACATCGGCTGAAGCGAGCGCCGATGCACTGCTGACGCAGCGCATCGACCGGATGCATGCACGCGACCGTTTGGGTCTCATCATTTTCATCGTCGTGCTCTGGTGCACCATGCTTTTTGCATTGTTCACGATCTGGCCGTTCATCGCCGTGCCAGGCATAAGGATCATACTTTCCGTCGCCTGTGCGCTGGTGCTGATCTTCAACACGGCGGCCATCGTCGCGATGCTGCGGCATTATTCCGACGACAAGCATTTCATTTACGGGCTCGACCTGAAGCATCTCGACGAGATGCGTGCACGCCGGCGCTGAGGGGGAAGACAACAATGGCATACCAACCGCCCAAACAAAGTCTTGGCGCCCAGATTTTCGACGTCGTCACGCTTCTCGTGCTGACGGTCGGCGCGCTCTACGTTCCGCTCTATCTCGGGCTCGCGGGCGCCGCGAAGACGCCCGCGCCGATCGCCAACCCGACCTGGGAGGCACTCGGCCAGAATGCCACCGAGCAGGCGCAATGGGCGGCGCTCGGCATCACCGATCCGGCAGCGGCCAACGACATGATCACCGCCCGGTTCGATTATTCCTTCAGCTGGACCGCGCTTATTGTCATGGCGGTTCTGGTCATCGGTTATTTCGTTCTCGTCGTCAGGCTTTCCGATCGGGAATATCGCGACGTCATCGAAGAGCGTTTCGGCAACAAGAAATAGGGGCGCGGCATGGATATCTGGACAATCCTGGAATATGCGGCATGGGCGCTTTCCTTCGTCTTCGGCGCGTTGATGCTCTACGACATGGTACGCATCGACACGACCTACGACAACGACCTGCTGACGTCTTCGCGAGAAGGCGAAATCGAAGCCGCGTCCGAACGTCACGTGATCTGAGGGGGCTTCGATGGCAGACATTAAATCCACGACCGGCGAACCCCAGAGACTGCAATTGCTGCGCGTTCTCGGCCCCGCCCATATCTGGGCGCTCGGCGTCGGCATCGTTCTCGTCGGCGAATATATGGGCTGGAACTTCTCGATCGGCAAAGGCGGCATGATCGCCGGCCTGGTCGCCTGCTGGGTGGCCGGACTTCTCTATACCTGCGTCGCCATGATCGACTCGGAGGTAACCTCGACGGTTGCCGCCGCCGGCGGGCAATATGCCCAGGCCAAGCACATTGTCGGGCCGCTGATGGCCTTCAATGTCGGCCTGTTCCTTGTGATGGCCTATACGATGCTCGAAGCCGGCAATGCGATCACCATCGGTTACCTGCTCGATACGGTCGCCGGATTGCAGGGTCATTCCGGGCTCAACCAGCAGCCTTTCATCATTCTTGCGGTGATGTTCCTGGCGTGGCTGAACTATCGCGGCGTGCTGGCGACGCTCAATTTCAATCTCGTCATAACAGGCATTGCGTTCCTTGCGATCGTGATCCTGTTCGTGGTGGTGCAGTTGGGCGCCTCGAACGTGCCGCTCGATTTCTCGGCGGTCACGACCGATCCGCTGCCCTATGGCTGGATGGGCATCATCGCGTCGCTGCATTTCGGGCTCTGGTACTATCTCGGCATCGAGGGCACCTGCCAGGCGGCCGAAGAAGTCCGCTCCCCTGCCCGCTCGCTGCCATACGGCACGATGGCCGGCATCATGACGCTGCTGATCGCTGCCACCATGACCTGGTATGTCTGCTCGGGCCTCATCCCCTGGGAATATCTCGGCCAGGCCGGGACGCCGCTCTTCGATGCCGCACGCGTCACCGGCAGCAGCGGATTGATGGTACTGCTGTTCATCGGCACGATCTTCTCGACGCTTGCCTCGGCGAATGGCTGCATCAACGATGCCTCGCGCGCATGGTTCTCGATGGGCCGCGACCGCTACCTGCCGATCTGGTTCGGTGCGGTTCACCCGGTCTACCGGACGCCGTATCGCTCGATCGTCTTTCTCGTGCCGATCGCGCTGATCTTCGCGCTCGGCGCGCCGCTCGATCAGGTCGTCACCTTCTCGATCCTGTCGGGCCTGCTCGGCTACACGTTCATGACCTTCAACATGGTGATGTTCCGCAACAAGTGGCCGCTCGGTTCGATCAAGCGCGGCTATGTGCATCCGATGCATCCGCTGCCGACCATCGTCCTGCTGATCCTCTGCGCCTCGGCCTATTTCGCGGTGTTCCTCGGCTACGGAACGCAGCTCATCGCCATGGTGGGCTTCTACATTATCGCATCGCTCTGGTTCCATTTCCGACGTTATCAATATGTCAAGCGTGGCGACCAGTTCACCATGCCTTGGCCGAAGCCGCAGGGATACTGACGGGATGACCACGAGCTTCGCCCTGCTGATCCTGTCGATGGCGGCCTGCGCATGGCTCGCCCTCATGGGGATCAGGGAACATCGGGATGCCATGGCCTGCCGCCATCGGCTTCTCGACGAGGCGGTCAGCCTGCTCTTCGAAGCCGAGATCACGATCGGTCCGGATCAGTTTCCGATCGCCACGGGACGGATTGCCGACGGGCGGCGCGTGAAGATCGAACTCATCGGCGACAGCATGATCACCCGCCGGCTGCCGCAACTCTGGCTCAGGGTGACGCTTTACGACAGCGGGACGTATCGCCGGCCGTTGATCGGCGCGCTGGCACGCCCGACCGGGGGCGAATACTATTCCCTCGTGCATGATATGCGCGAATGGATGGCTCCGCCGAAAACGGGAACATCGATGCTGATGCGTGGCGACGGCTCCGTCACGCCATGGCAGGCAGAGCGGGTGCTTGGCCATTTCAGCACTTTGTTTGCCGATCCCCAGGTCAAGGAAGCGGTGATCAGCCCGAACGGCGTGCGCATCATGCGCCAGGCAGCACAAGGCGAACGGGCGGCGCATCTCTTCCTGCGCCAATCCCGCTTTGTCATCGCCTCAGTGCCGGTGGAGGATATAAGCACCGCGATCGCGATGGCCGGCACGCTGGCCGAGGTGTTGCCGGAATCCGAACTGGCGCCGGTCACGGAAGCAGCTTAGAATTGGGCCGATGCCGAAAGTGATGAACCCCTACCTCGTTCTGGCCCTGGCGGTGATCCTGCCGGGCGCGGGTCATGTGGCCGTCGGCGAGCCGCGACGGGGACTCGCCTTCGCCTTCTTCGTGGTGCTGTTCGGCGCGCTCACCTATGCGACAACCGCGCCGGACATCTCGTTCATCGGGCGGCATGCGGGCGGACTGTTCATCTGGGCGCTCTCGATTCCCGACGCCTATCGGCGCGCCCGGATCCGGGCGCTTAACACCAATCTCACCCCTTGAACGGCGGCAGCCGGCGCTCGACCGGCGAGGCCTTGACCATCGATGTATTGGTTTCGGCCCGTTCGGCGATCTTGTCCAATATGCCGTCCAGCTCGCCCATGGAGCGCACGACCAGCCGGGCGATGAAGCAATCGTCACCCGTGACCTTGTCGCACTCGATGAATTCAGGCGTTTCCTGGATCAGCCGCTCGACGATATGAAGCTGGCCCGGCAATGGCCGCACGCGCACGATCGCCTGCAATGGATAGCCGAGCGACGCCAGACCGAGACTGACGGTGAAGCCGGAAATCACGCCGCGGTCCTCCAACCGCCGGATTCGTTCGGCGGCACTCGGCGAAGACAGGCCGGCAATTGCCGCCAGTTCCTTGAGCGGCATGCGGGAATTGCGGCTGAGGGCTTCGAGGAGGCGCTGGTCGATGGCGTCGAGCATGTCGTTAGGCATTTCACCATCTTTCCTTTCAATTATTAGGCATGGATACAGATCATCCTTCCTCAATCTATATAACAAACCCCATCCGCGCAATATTCTCCTGATAACCTGAGGAGTAGGGCAATGCAGAACGACATACGACGCGGAACTATCGAGATGACGGCGGCGATGCTGATATCGGGCACGATCGGCTGGTTCGTGCTGGTTTCCGGGCAGCCGGTCGAAAATGTCGTCTTCTGGCGCTGCGTCTTCGGAGCCGTGGCGCTGATCACCATCTGCGGCGCGCTGGGCTATTTCAAGCCCGGCTTCATTTCCCGCCTGCAGTTCTTCATCGCCGTGCTTGGTGGCGTCGCCATCGTCTCGAACTGGCTGCTGCTGTTCGCCGCCTATCCCCGGTCCTCGATCTCGATCGCGACCACCATCTACAACACGCAGCCCTTCATGCTGCTCGGGCTGGGCGCGCTGTTTCTCGGCGAGAAGATCACCGTGGAAAAGCTCGCCTGGCTGGCGCTGGCATTCGGCGGCATGCTGTTGATCGTACAGGCCAAGCCCGGCGGCGGTGCGACGGGTGAGAACTATGCCATCGGCATCCTGCTCGCGCTCGGCGCCGCCTTCTTCTATGCGCTCGCCGCCTTCGCCGCCAAGTGGCTCAAGGGCGTGCCGCCGCATCTCGTCGCGCTCGTGCACGTCCTGACCGGCGTGGTGATGCTGGCGCCCTTCGCCGATTTTATCAATCTGCCCGCGGATGGCCGGAGTTGGTCGCTGCTGGCGACGATGGGATTTGTCCATACGGGGCTGATGTATATCCTGCTCTATGGCGCCATCCAGAGGCTGCCGGTCCACCTCACCGGCGCGCTGTCCTTCATCTATCCGGTCGCTTCGATCGTGGTTGACAGGCTGGCCTTCGGCCATCTACTCCAGCCGGTACAGATGATCGGCATGGCGCTGATCTTTGCGGCGGTCGCGGGCATGAATTTCGGGCTGAAGCTCGGAATTTTCAAACGCGCGCCGACGGCACCATGAGAGGGAAACGTTCCGTGATCACGTGCTATCTTCGCTATGTCATCGATCCCTACAAGCTGGCCGAGTTCGAGCATTACGCCAAGCTCTGGATTCCGCTGGTGACGCGGCTGGGCGGCGCGCATCACGGCTATTTCCTGCCCAGCGAAGGCGCCAGCAACATTGCGCTGGCGCTGTTCAGCTTTCCGTCGCTCGCCGAATACGAGATCTATCGCCAGAAGATGGCCGCCGATGCGGAATGCCAGGCCGCGATCGATTTCGCTGAAAAGACGCGCTGCATCGTCAGCTACGAGCGCAGCTTCATGCGTCCGTTGTTCTGACATGACCGGCCGATTGCGGTTCCGTTCCGGTTATTTCCGAGACCGGGCGGCATTCAAAGGCTTGGTGGACCTGCTCTTCGATACGTTCGACATCGATATCGGCCAACTCGACCGCATGGGCGGACCGGACCCGACCTCCATGCCTTTCGGCTACTTCGACGAGAAGGGGCGCTGCGTCGCGAATTTCAGCGCGTTTTCGATGCCGCTGATCGTGGATGGCCGGCGAGTGCGCGCGGTCGGCTATCAATCCGGGGCGGTGCGGCCGGAATATCGCGGCCAAGGCCTCTATCGCGACCTTATGCAACGGGCCTTCGACTGGGCTGAGGCTCAAGGCTTCGAGATGGGAATGCTGCTCACCGACAAGCCCGGCCTTTATGAACCCTATGGGTTTCGCGTCGTCGAGCAGCACATGTTCCGTGGCCCCATGCCGGTCGCCGCGGCGGCCCCGCCGCGCCGGCATCTCTCCATCGACAGCGACGCGGATGTGACGCTGATACGATCCGTGCTTGCAGGCCGAATGCCGGTCTCGGAACGCTTCGCCGTGGCCGACCAGGCCGTGGAATTCCTGCTGAACGCCTGTTTCGACCCGTCGATTCGCCTGAGCCAAATGCCGAGCCATGACGCGGTGATTGCATGGCGAGAGGAGGCCGGGACTTTCCACCTTCTCGACATTGCCGGCCGCGATATTCCATCGCTTGCCCAAGTCGTGTCTGCGTTGAAAACGAGTGCCGAACGCGTTGCCGTATACTTTCCGACTGATCGCCTCGGTTGGGATGGAGAGGCCGAGCGTTACCAGGGTTCCTGCGAGCTGATGGTCACGGGCGATCCGGGCGTGATTTTAAAGTCGGAGCCGTTCATGCTGTCGCCATTGGCGGATTTCTGACGGCTTTTTTACATATATCCGTAATTTCAACGTGATTTGACGATTGTTTCCGGCTTTGGTATCAAGACGAAAACCAGCATGGACCTTCTGCAATGACCCTTACCTCCCTCGCCGCCTATGCCTTTGCCCTCTTCGTCGTCGTGCTCATTCCCGGGCCGGGAATTACCGCGCTCGTCGCCCGCGCGCTCGGGAGCAGTTTTCGCGAGAGCCTTGCCATGGCGATCGGCATCATGCTCGGCGACCTGGTTTTTCTCACCGCCGTGGTGCTGGGTCTCGCGGTCGTGGCGCAGGCTTTTGGCACCGTATTCATGGTCATCAAATATGCCGGCGCGGCCTATCTCGCCTATCTCGCCTACAAAATCTGGACATCGGGCATGTTGAAGACCGATGCCGAGATCGGCCCCAGGCGGAGCATTTTTCAATCGCTGATCTCGGGCCTGCTGGTGACGCTCGGCAATCCCAAGGCGATGATTTTCTACCTCGCATTGGTGCCGACGCTCGTCGACCTCACGACCATTACGGTCACGGATTACTTCGAACTGATCGGCGTGACGATCGTGGTGCTGATGGCAGGGACCATTCCCTATATCATGCTCGCCGCCAAGGCGCGCGAGTTTTTCCGCCGGCCGGTCGCGCTCAAGCGCCTCAATCGCACCTCGGCGACATTCCTGGCCGGAACCGCCGGATACATTGCCATTCGATAAATTCGATGGAAAATATTGCTTGGCTGCGGCCAATGCCGGAGGTTTATTTCCGAAATTCCGCTCTGCCCGCGCGAATCTGTCTGGAAAGACGAAACCCAAACGCCTAGTTTCTCCCCAGAACAACCCTGGGAGAGCAACATGTCAGACACTAAGAAGCCTGGCCGCGGCCGGATCTACAATTCGATCACCGAAACGATAGGCGACACGCCCATCGTCCGGCTCGACAAGCTGGCCAAGGAAAAGGGCGTGAAGGCCAACCTTCTCGCCAAACTCGAATTCTTCAATCCGATCGCCTCGGTCAAGGACCGTATCGGCGTCGCGATGATCGAGTCGCTCGAAGCCCAGGGCAAGATCACGCCGGGCAAATCGACGCTTGTCGAACCGACCTCGGGCAATACCGGCATCGCGCTCGCCTTCGCCGCCGCCGCCAAGGGCTACAAGCTGATCCTCACCATGCCCGAGACCATGTCGATCGAGCGTCGCAAGATGCTCGCCCTGCTCGGCGCCGAACTGGTGCTGACCGAAGGTGCCAAGGGCATGAAAGGCGCCATCGCCAAGGCCGAGGAACTGGCCGCGACGATCCCCGACGCGATCATTCCGCAGCAGTTCGAGAATCCGGCCAATCCTGAGATCCACCGCAAGACGACGGCCGAGGAAATCTGGAACGACACGAATGGCACGGTCGATTTCCTTGTTTCCGGCATCGGTACCGGCGGCACGATCACCGGCGCCGGTCAGGTGCTGAAGGCGAAGAAGCCCGGCATCAAGATCATCGCAGTGGAACCCGCCGACTCGCCGATCCTTTCCGGCGGCAATCCCGGGCCGCACAAGATCCAGGGCATCGGCGCCGGCTTCGCGCCCGCCATCCTGGACAAATCGGTCTATGACGAGGTGATCACGGTTACCAATGACGAGGCCTTCGCCAATGCCCGTCTTGTTGCCAGGCTCGAGGGCGTGCCGGTCGGCATCTCCTCGGGCGCCGCACTCGCCGCCGCCATCAAGCTCGGCCAGCGCGAGGAAAATGCCGGCAAGAACATCGTCGTCATCATTCCCTCCTTCGCCGAACGCTACCTGTCAACGGCGTTGTTCGAGGGCTTGGGAAGCTGACACCCGCACAATCAGCATATTGAGAAAGGGCCGGGCAATCGGCCCTTTCGTTTGCCCCTAAGCCGCGCTCTGCAGCCGCTCGCCCGCGATCCTGTAGGAAATCGCCTCCGCCAGATGAATGCGCCCCACACGCGCCGCCTCATCGAGGTCGGCGAGCGTGCGCGCCACTTTGAGGATGCGGTGATAGCCACGCGCGGAGAATTTCATCTTGTCGGCGGCGTCGCGCAGAAGCTGCAAGCCGCCAGCGTCCGGTTCGGCGATCTTTTCGATCAGCGCGGTCGAGCAGCGCGCATTGCAACTGATACGGGGTTCACCCAATGCGATGAATCGATCCTGCTGCAGTTCCCGCGCCCGCGCCACCCTCCGGGCGACGATCGCGCTCGTCTCCGCCGCAGCGGGGCGGATCAGGTCGCCGGCGGTCACGGACGGCACTTCGATCCTGATATCGATGCGGTCGAGAAGCGGCCCCGACAGCCGCGCCTGATAATCGCTGACGCAGCGCGGGCCGCGCGCGCAAGTATAGCCCGGCTCGCCGGCCATGCCGCATTTGCAAGGATTCATCGCCGCGACGAGCTGAATATTGGCGGGGTAGCTGACATGGTGGTTGGCGCGCGCGATGACGCATTCGCCGGTTTCCAGCGGCTGGCGCAGGGCATCCAGCGTCGCGGGGTGGAATTCAGGCAGTTCGTCGAGGAAGAGCACGCCATTATGGGAAAGCGATGCCTCGCCCGGCCTGGCGCGCAAGCCGCCACCGACCAGGGCTGCCATCGTCGCGGAATGATGCGGCGCGCGGAATGGCCTGCGATCCGAGAGCTTGCCGCCCGAGAGCTGACCGGCGATGGAATGGATCATCGAGACTTCGAGGAGTTCGGCGGCGCCCAGCGGCGGCAGGATGGACGGGAGCCGCTGCGCCAGCATCGACTTGCCCGAACCGGGCGGCCCGATCATCAGCAGATTGTGGCCACCGGCGGCAGCGACTTCCAGCGCGCGCTTGGCGCTTTCCTGCCCCTTGATATCGGCGAGATCAGGGAGATTGGCCGGGCTCTGGCGGATGGCCGGCTCAGGCCGGCTCAGGACCTGCGTGCCACGAAAATGATTGGCGAGGCCAATCAGGCTGCGCGGCGCCAGGATATCCATGCCGGCGCCGGCCCAGGCCGCTTCGGGACCGCTGTCATGCGGGCAGATCAGGCCCTTGCCCATGGCATTGGCGCTGATGGCGGCCGGCAACGCGCCTGCAACCGGCGCGATCGTGCCATCGAGATTGAGTTCGCCGATCACCACATAATCGGCCAGCGCATCGGCGGGGATGGCGCCGAGCGTTGCCATCAGCGCCAGCGCGATCGGCAGGTCGTAATGGCTGCCTTCCTTCGGCAGATCGGCGGGTGCGAGATTGACGGTGACTTTCTTTGGCGGCAGCGTCAGGCCCGAGGCATGGAGTGCTGCCTGTACGCGCTCGCGGCTCTCGGCCACAGCCTTGTCGCCAAGGCCGACAATATGCATGTTGACCTTGCCGGGGCCGATCATCACCTGAACATCGACAGGCGCACCCTCAATTCCCTGGAATGCAACCGTTGAAACCCTTGCCACCATTGCCGCGTCCCCTGAAGTTCCCGCAAAGCCGGCGGAAACACTCGTTTTTAGAGGTTAACGATTGCAATCAAGCATGGATTATGGAATAAAACAAGAACAATTTACGAACAAAATCGCGGAATGGCTGCAAATCGGTTGTATCGGGTTGTGCAACGAGAACAAACCTATTCAACCCATGACTCGCCACGCGTGTGGTGGCCAGTTATCAGGCACGCTTGCGTTCGATGGCATCCCACATCAGGCTAGCGACATCCACGCCGCTGAAGCGCTTGACTTCGCGAATGCCGGTCGGCGAGGTGACGTTGATCTCGGTCATGTAATCGCCGATCACGTCGATGCCGACGAAAATGAAGCCGCGCTCGCGGAGTGCGGGACCGATGCGTGTGCAGATCTCGCGCTCGCGGGTGGTGAGTTCGGTGTGTTCCGGCCGCCCGCCGGCATGCATGTTGGAACGGGCGTCGTTCTCGGCCGGCACGCGGTTGATCGCGCCCACGGGCTCGCCATCCACGAGCAGAATGCGCTTGTCGCCGGCGCGGACGGCCGGGAGATATTCCTGCGCGATGAAGGGCTCGCGGAACATCTGGGCGAACATTTCCATCAGTGAGGAGAAGTTGCGGTCGTCGCGGGTGGAATGGAAGACGCCGGCACCGCCATTGCCGTAAAGCGGCTTGAGGATGATGTCGCCCATCTCGGCACGGAAGCTAGCGATCTCCTTCGGGTCGCGGGTGATCAGCGTCTTCGGCATCAGGTCGGCGAATTCGGTGACGAAGATCTTCTCCGGCGAATTGCGCACCCAGGCGGGGTCGTTGACAACAAGCGTCTTCGGATGGATGCGTTCGAGCAGGTGCGTCGCCGTGATATAGGCCATGTCGAAGGGCGGGTCCTGGCGGAGCAGGACAACGTCCATTGTCGAGAGGTCGATCTTCTCGGGCGTTCCGAGCGTGAAGTGGTCGCCCTTGACGTCGCGCAATTCCATCGGCTCGGCTGTCGCATGGATCCTGCCGTCGCGCATCGAGAGCTGGTTGGGTGTGTAATGGAACAGCTTGTAGCCGCGGGCCTGCGCCTCGAGGCTCATGGCGAAGGTCGAGTCGCCTGCGATATTGATGGAAGACACATGGTCCATCTGGACGGCGACATTGGTGATCCGCGCCATATTCAATCCCCTGAAATGCGTGAAGTTCGCATGATGTAGGACGCAGCACCGGCCAAGGCAAGCCCGTCAGGAGCTCGCTGCGACGTGTTGGATGCGCTTGCCGGTGGCAGCCGCGAAGTAGTGAACATCCTTTGGGTCGATCGCAAGGTTGATCTCGCCGTTGAAATCATCCTCCAGCGCGGTTGCGACGACCAGGGGCTGGCCGTCGACCATGCCGTGCAGCAGGCGCTGGGCGCCGAGTTCCTCGAGGTAATCGAGCTTCATGGTGAAGCCGCCGGCGCCGGGGGCGGCAATGGTCAGATCCTCCGCCCGCATGCCGATTGTGGCAGTCGCCTCGCCGTTCGCGACTGCCGCCGCGATTGTCTGGTCGCCGACCTTCCAGTTGCCGTCACCGCGCGTGGCGTTGAGAAGGTTCATCGCCGGCGAGCCGATGAAGCCGGCGACGAAGGTCGAGGCCGGCTTGTGGTAGATATCGAGCGGGCTGCCGATCTGCTCGATCCCTCCTGCATTCAGCACCACCAGCCGATCGGCAAGCGTCATGGCTTCGAGCTGGTCGTGCGTGACATAGATCGAGGTCGTGCCGAGCCGGCGCTGCAGCTTGCGGATTTCGCCGCGCATCGACACGCGGAGCTTGGCATCGAGGTTGGAGAGCGGCTCGTCGAACAGGAAGGCGGCGGGCTTGCGGACGATCGCCCGGCCCATGGCGACACGCTGGCGCTGGCCACCCGAGAGCGCGCGCGGCTTGCGCTCCAGATAGGGTTCGAGCTCCAGCATCCTGGCGGCTTCGGCGACGCGGGATGCGATCTCGGCTTTCGGCGTGCCGCGATTCTTGAGCCCGTAGGCGAGATTGTCGTAGACGGTCATATGCGGATAGAGCGCATAGTTCTGGAACACCATGGCGATGTCGCGATCGGCGGGATCGGTCTTGTTGACCACTTTTTCGCCGATCTTCACCTCGCCTTTCGAGATGTCCTCAAGGCCGGCGACCATGCGCAGAAGCGTGGATTTTCCGCAGCCGGACGGTCCGACCAGGACGATGAACTCACCATCGGCGACATCGACGGAGACGCTGTTCACCGCGGTCAGTCCATTCGAATAGACCTTGGAGACCTGGTTGATTTCAATGCGTGCCATGGTGGCTCCTTTATTTGTCGCTCTCGGTGAGGCCCTTGATGAACCAGCGCTGGAAAATCACGACGAGCATGACCGGCGGCAGCACGGCGAGCACGGCAAGCGCGAAGGCCTCGTTGTAATCGGGGATCTGCGAGCCGATCCACACCTGCAGGATCGACTTGATACCGCGCATCAGCGTGTAGAAGCCTTCATCCGTGGTCATGAGCATCGGCCAGAGATACTGGTTCCAGCCATAGACGAACATGATGATGAAGATCGCGGCGATCATGGTGCGCGAGATCGGCAGCAGGATATCGATGAAGAAGCGGAACGGCCCGGCGCCATCGATGCGCGCGGCTTCCAGCAATTCATCCGGCACCGACATGAAGAACTGGCGGAAATAGAATGTGCCGGTGGCGGAAGCCAGAAGCGGCACGATGAGGCCGGTATAGCTGTTGAGCAGGTGCAGGTTCGACATGACCTGATAGGAGGGCACGATGCGGACTTCGAGCGGCAGCAGCAGTGTCGTGAAGATGACCCAGAACGAGAGCGTCGCGAACCGGAAGCGGAAATAGACGATCGCATAGGCAGCCAGCATCGACAGCACGATCTTGCCGAGCGCGAAGCCGATGCCAAGGATGAAGGAATTCAACAGCATTCGGGCGCCGGTCACTTCGCCGGTAAAGCCGCCCTTCTTGGTCAGGGCACTCGTGTAGGTTTCCTCGAAGTGATTGCCCCAGGAGAGCATCAGTCCCTTTGAATGGATTTCCGCCGCCTCGTGCGTCGAGGTCATGAAGGCGACGACAACCGGCGTCACCATCAGCAGGCAGCCGAGGATCAGGATCAGGTGGTCGAGGGGCTTGGTCTTGTACATGCTCTGGCGCCTCAATTGTAATGGACGCGCCGCTCGATGAAGCGGAACTGGAGAATGGTGAGCACGAAGACGACGATCATCAGGATCACCGATTGCGCCGAGGAGCCGCCGATATCATTGCCCCGGAAGCCATCGAGATAGACCTTGTAGACCAGCGTGATCGGGTTGTTGGCGGCCTTGTCCTTCACCATCACGTCGATCACGGCGAAAGTGTCGAACAGCGAATAGGTGACGTTGATCACCAGCAGGAAGAAGGCCGTCGGTGCGAGCAGCGGCAGGATGACCGTGAAGAAGCGCTTCAATCCGTTGCGGCAATCGATCAGCGCCGCCTCGCGCACCGAGACCGGAATGCCCTGCAGGCCCGAGAGGAAGAAGATGAAATTATACGGAATCTGCTTCCAGACCGAGACGAAGACCATGGCGAAGGCCGTATCGAAATAATTGAGCCCGACCTTCATGTCCCAGCCGAGATAGCCAGCGATCTTCACGAAGGGGCCGATATGCTGATCGAAGAACATCATGCCGATCAGGCCGGCGACAGGCGGGGCGATGGCATAGACGGAAATCAGCAAAGTCTTGTAGGCGGAGGCGCCACGGATCACCGCATCGGCCTTGATCGCGAGCAGCAGGCCGATCGACAGTGCGAAGAACGTCACCAGCGCGGTGAAGACGGTCGTGAATTCGGCGATCTTCAGATACTGCGACGAGAATATCGCATCCGAATAATTGGCGAACCCGACGAAGGTCGAGCCGAAGCCGAACGGGTCCTCGATATAGAAGGAGGACTGCACCGCCTGCACAGACGGCCAGTAGAAGAAGACGAAGATCACGGCGAGCTGCGGCGCCAGCAACAGATAAGGCAGAGTGGGCGACGAGAACTGCACGCGCTTCATGTGGGGCTTTCGGAATTTCAGGTGGCGCGGTAGGCGCCCTCTTCTCCCCAGCGGGGAGAAGTGCCGAGCGAATGCGAGGCGATGAGGGGGCTTCGCCACCCCCTCATCCGGTCCTGCGGACCACCTTCTCCCCGCTGGGGAGAAGCGGCAGCTCAATCAGCGGACGCAGCGTTAAACGCGATGTTTAGCCAGCGGTCTTGGCGAAACGGGAGAGAAGCTCGTTGCCTTCCTTCTCGATCGTTTCCATGGCGTCCCTCACTGTGGTTTCGCCCGAGAAGATGCGGCCATATTCGCGTTCCATCACGGCGCGGATCTGCGGGTAGAAGCCGAGGCGGTAACCCTTGGACCATTCGCCCGACGGCAGCGACAGCTGCTGGATGCCGACTTCGGCGACCGGGTTCTGCTTGTAGAAGCCTTCCGCCTTGGTCAGCTCATAGGCCGCCTTGGTGATGGCCACGTAGCCCGTTGCCTCGTGGTAGAACTTCTGGACCTCGGGCGAGGTCAGGAACTGGAAGAAATCGGCAAGGCATTTATTCTCGGCATCCGGCTTGCCGGACATCGCGAAGAGTGCAGCGCCGCCGATGAAGGACGAAGTGCCCGCACCCTTGATGGAGCCCCAATAGGGCAGGAAAGTCGCCGAGAAGGGCATCTGGGCGGTCTTCTTCAGGCCGCCGAAGGAGCCGGACGAACCGATCCACAGAGCAACCTTGTTTTCTTCGAAGGGCTTCTGATTGTCGGACCAGCCGGCGCCGTAATAGGCAAAATAGCCTTCATCGGACCAGGCCTTCAGCTTTTCGAACATCATGACCAGGTTCGGGTCGGTCATGTGCATCTTGGTATCGACGATGCTGTCGTAACCATTGTTGTTGGAGGCGAACTGGATGTTGTTGCGCGAGAAGAAATTCTCGGTGAACTGCCAGGTCAGCTGGGCCTGTACTAGCGGAATAAAGCCGGCTTCCTTCAGCTTCGGCGCGATCTGCTCGAACTCTTCCCAGGTCTTCGGTGCGGTGACGCCGGCCTTCTTCAGGGCTTCGTCATTGATGTACATGATCGGGGCCGAGGAGTTAAATGGCATGCCGACGAACTTGCCGTCTGAATCGGCGTAGAAATAGCGGACACCTTCGATGAAGGCGTTGCGGTCGAACTTGTAGCCGGCCTGGGTGATCAGGTCTTCAGCC
>Ga0307515_10000278_pt1 | contig 125493 bp, 107 predicted proteins | sample 17_EM_MG_FD_194513 | JGI IMG/M metagenome (GOLD analysis project Ga0307515, IMG submission 194513) | Populus trichocarpa ectomycorrhiza microbial communities from riparian zone in the Pacific Northwest, United States - 17_EM | ecosystem: Host-associated > Plants > Roots > Unclassified...
TTGCGGGTTGCGCTGGCTGTTTTTTTACTCTCCCCCCCTCCCCCTCGGGGGGTGGTTTGGGGTGGGGGCACTGGGCGGTTGATCTGTGCGCGCGCTTCTTGCTTGGGCCTGGAGCCGGGTTTCGCCCCGGCAGTCGACTCACTTTCTTTGGCGAGACAAAGAAAGTGACTCGCCCGCCGGGGCGAATTCCCGGCTCCGGCCTCCGATCAAGCGCAGCGCATGAATCAATGGCCCGGGCGAGAGAGCCAACACCTCAATCCAGCAACGCCAACGCCCCATAGTCACCCACCTTGTCCCCAAGCCCAGCAGGCACCAGCACCGCCCCACGGGTCAGCGCCACCAGCTTGCCGTCGACCTGCGCCTGCAGCCGAGGCAGCAGGAAATCGCGGTTGTTCCAGAACACGCTGCCGCCTAGGCTGATGCGCTGCAGGTCCAGCGTCGCGATCAGGTTGTAGAGCATGCGGCCCATCACGCGGCACAGCGCATCGGTGGTGGCCAGCGCCTTCGGCTCGCCGGCTGCGGCGGCGGCGAAGAGCTCGGCGGCCGGCTCTTCGAAGCGGCGCGCGATCGAGTTGCCCGCGATCAGGCCTTCGACGTCGCCGACATTGCCGCAGCCGCACAGCGCGCTGCTGTCGTCGTCCACCACGAAGCTGTGGCCCGCATGGCCCGCGTTGCCGTTCTTGCCGTGCAGGATCCGGCCGTCGACGCACAGGCCCACGCCCACGCCGGTGCTCCAGGTGACGTAGGCGCAATGGTCGGCACCCTGCAGCGCGCCCCAGCGGCGCTCGGCCTCGAGCGCGGCCACGGCATCGTTCTCGACCCGCACGAAGCTGAAGCGCTGCTTGAGCGGCGCTTCGACGATCGCCGTCATCCACTGGTTCGGCAGGCCGCGCGCCGGGCCCGCGATGCCGCCGCAGATGTTGGGCGTGGCCAGCTCGAACATGCCGTCGTGCAGCTCGAAGGGGCCGGCCGAGGACACGCCCACGCGGTCGATCGAGTCGGCGGCGATGCCCTGCTCGGCGCAGATCTCGTCGATGAGCCGCAGGATCTGCAACGCGACCGCATCGTTGTTGCCGGTCTTGGCAGTCGGCTCGCTGCGCCGTCCGATCAGCGGCGATGCACTGTCGGCCGACAGGCTCACGGCCACCTTGGTGCCGCCGATATCGACACAAGCTCTCATTCGATCAAATCCATCGTGCGATCAATGCCGCGATCATGCTGAGCACCACCGTGCTCCCGATCGGCAGCTGCCATTCGCGCCCGAAGGCGCGGAACTCGAAGTCGCCGGGCAGGCGCCCGAAGCCGAAGCGGCGCAGCCAGGCGGTGAGCCCGCTCATCAGCACCAGCGCAAGGACGACGACGATCAGCCAGCGAATCATCCGACGAGTCTAGCGGGCTGCGCGACCCGGTGCGCATGCCGCAAAACTGCAAGACCGCAGGTGCGACTTTCCGGATCATCGGTGTTCTGGAACCGCGAAGGAGCACACATGCTGGATCTCACTCTCCGCGCCGGCCTGCTGTTGCTGCTGGCCGCCGGCGTCAGCGCTTGCAATGGACAGGCCGCCCAGGTCGCGCAGGCCAGCATCCGTTCGATGGCCCACGCCACCGAGGCCTGGAGCGACAGCGGAAAAGTGATCTGGCCGTGCGCGCAGGCGCAGGAGGCGCACGAACCGTGAACGACGCAGCCCGCTCAGGCCGCGAGGCGCAAGGGCTGCGCCTCGGTGGCGGCGGCACGCGCACGCTCGCGCAGATCCCGCGGGGTCACGCCGGCGATCTCGCCGAAAGTGCGCGTCATGTGGGCCTGGTCGGCATAGCCCTGCTCCGCAGCCACGTGCGCCAGCGGCATGCCGTCGGCGATCGCGCCGGCCGCGCGCTGGAAGCGCGCCAGGCGTGCATAGGTCCCCGGCGCGACGCCGAGCCAGCGGCGGAAGTCGCGCTCGAGCTGGCGGCGGCTCACCCGGTGCTGGCGGGCCAGCGCGTCGATCGAGGTGTGGGCCGCATCGAGCAGCGACGTCGCCACCGCGGCCACGCGCTCCCCCTGCCAGCACAGGCGCCGGCGCTCGCCGATGCGCGTTTCGAGCCAGCGTCCGAGGACGGCGTTTCGCTCCGCGCCGGGAGCCGCATCGATCAGCGCGCTGTGCAGCAGCGACTCCTGATGCGCCGGGATCAGGTCGCGCAGGGGCAGGCGTTCGTTGGTCAGGGTGTCCAGCGGGCGGGCGAAGGCGCGCAGCAGGCCGAGCGGCGTCAGCATGGCGACAGCCATCTGGCCGCGGCCCTGCGTGTCGAAGCGCACCGGCTGAGCGCGCAATGCGGAGACGACGATGCGCAGCGCGGCGCCATCGTTGGCGCTGCGGCAGGCCAGGCGCTCGTCGCCATAGGCCGTGACCATGTAGAGATCGTGCGGCAGCCCGAGGTGCGCCCCGCCTGCGGCCGCCTCGACGTCGATCAGGCCGAGCGCTGCCAGGTGCCGCGAGGGCAAGGCGGCGGCGTCGCAGGCATGCGCGACATGGAAGCGCTTGGCGGGCGCCGCGTGGATCGGGTGGACGGACATCGGTGACGCTCCCGCGAGACAGTGAGGGGAGCATCGATTGTTCGGCGCACGGGGCGCGTTGTCCTGAGACGATTGTCCCGGTTCGGGCACGGTGGGCCGCCCGGGCCGGCGAAGCCATGGGACATGGGTCCCGCGTTGCCGCCTTTCAGCCGCGGCCGGCCGTGCCGAGCACCGCCAGCGCTTCGCGGTGCAGCGCTGCCGTGGCCGCGGCGATCACGCGGCCGTCCGACTGCAGGCCTAGCGGCTGGCCCTGCCAGTCGGTGATCACGCCGCCGGCCGCCTCGATCAGCCCGGCCGGCCCGAGGTAGTCGTAGGGCTGCAAACCGGTCTCGACCACCAGGTCGATGGTGCCGCCGGCGAGCTGGGCATAGCCGTAGCAGTCGCCGCCGAAGCGGCGCATCGCGCAGCGCCGGCTCAGCGTGTCGAAGGCCTGCCAGTCGGCGGCGTTGAAGATGTCGGGCGAGGTGGTCACGATGCGCGCGTCAGCCACGGCGCTGCAGGCGCTCGCGCGCACCGGCTGGCCGTTGCGCTCTGCGCCGAGCCCGGCCTGGCCGACCCAGCGCTCGCCGAGCACCGGCATGTCGACCATGCCGAGCTCGACGCGGCCGCCGCGCACCAGCGCGATCAGCGTGCCCCAGAGCGGCGAGCCGGTGATGAAGCTGCGCGTGCCGTCGATCGGGTCCAGCACCCAGACGCTTTCGGCATCGACGCGCTCCGACCCGTGCTCCTCGCCGAAGATGCCGTCGGCCGGACGCTCGGCGCCGAGGATCTCGCGCATCGCGGTCTCGGCCGCACGGTCGGCCTGGGTGACCGGGCTCTCATCGGCCTTGGCGATGATGTCGAGCGGCGTGCGGAAGAGGCGCAACGAATGCGAGGCCGCCGCGTCGGCGAGCGCGTTGGCGATGCGCAGGGAGTCGGGGGGCGAGGCGAGGGAGCTCATGGCGGGACGACGGGCAAAGAACGGGATTAGACCCGAGGCCGCGGCGGTTTGACACGATACCCCGGCTGAGCCAGCATGCAGGCGACCGCCTCGAACAACAAGGAAATGACATGGTCCGTCGTCAATGGTTTCGCTTCGCCGCACTTGTTTCGCTGTTGCCGCTGATGGCGCTCGCGCGGCTCGCCCACGCGACGCCTTCGGCCGAAGAACACAAGCTCATCACGGCGCTGATCGACCGGGTGCAGAAGATGAGCACGATGAAGTTCATGCGCAACGGCGACGAGCATTCGTCCATCGACGCGGCCGAGCACATGGAGGCCAAGTACAAGTACTTCAAGGACGAGATCGTGACCGCGGACGACTTCATCGATCGCTGCGCCTCGCGCTCCGAGGTCACGGGCAAGCCCTACATGGTCAAGCTCGCCAACGGCAAGACGCACGACGCCAATGCTTTCCTGAAGCAGGAGCTGCGGGCGTTGCGGCGGCCCGGCCGCTAGCGCGAACCCGGTTCGTCCAGTCCTCAGAAGGGCGCGTCGCCTTGAATGGTGGTGCGGTAGAGCTTGCGGCGCAGTTCGTCGGGCGTGCCCGCCGCCAGGTGCATGAGCGAGCGGTTGTCCCAGAACACCAGGTCGTGCGGGGCCCACCGGTGGCGGTAGACGTACTCGGGCCTGACGCTGTGCGCGAACAGCGCGGCCAATAGCGCTTCGCTCTCCTCTTGCGGCAGGCCCACGATGCGGGTCGTGAAATGCTCGCTGACGAACAAGGCCTTGCGGCCGGTTTCGGGGTGGGTGCGCACCACGGGCTGCACGGCGGGCGCGACCTTGTCGATCTGTGCCTGCGACAGCTTGGGGCGCCAGGGATTCCTGGCGCGCAGTTCCTCGTACTTGGCAAGGTAGCTGTGCTCCGCCTTCAACGGCAGGATGCGCTGCTGCAGTTCGGGGGCCAGGCCCTCCCAGGCCAGATGTTGGTCGGCGAAGAGCGTGTCGCCGCCTTTGGCCGGGAGCTCCTGTGCGTGCAGCAGCGAGCCGAGGCTCGGGTCGGGCTTGTACGAGATGTCCGAGTGCCAGTAGGCGCCGGCGTCGCCGAGGCCGAGCGGCTCGCCGTCGGGCTTCTTGATGTTGGAGACGATCAGGATCTCGGGATGGTCTTGCAGATGGAACTGGTGCAGCACGTGGATATCGAGCGGCCCGAAGCGGCGGCTGAATGCAATGTGCTGCGCGGGCGTGATCTGCTGGTCGCGGAACACCAGCACGTGGTGGTCCAGGTGCGCGCGGTGGATGCGTGCGAAATCGGCTTCGTCGATCGGCTTCGAGATGTCGAGGCCAATGACTTCGGCGCCGACCGGGGCGTCGAAACGGCGCACTTCGAAATCCTGCGGCGACGCGGTGTCAGAGGATGGAACAGCTGTCATGCGGCTCATTCTCGATGAATCGGCCGGACCCTTCACAGGGTGTGGCTGCGGTCGCCCTCGGCAAAACCGAGGGCATCCCAGGACTTGCCGGCCACGAAGCCGATCACCTTGAACAGCTCGCCCATCTCGTGCTCGTGGATCAGGCGCGCCGCCAGCGTGCGCTCGGCCAGCGAGGCTTCTTCCATCATCGGCAGGATGCCCGCGTTGAGCAGAAACCTCGCCTGGCTGGCATAGCCCAGCACCTCGAAGCCGGCCTCCTGCCCGGCGAGCGCCACGCCGGTGAAGTTGACGTGGGCAGTGATGTCCTTCGCGCCGATATCGGCCAGCGGATCGCCGTCGGCCTCGTGGCCGCGGTGGCACATCACGGTGCCCATGTGGCGCTGCGGGTGGTAGTACTCGGCTTCGGGAAAGCCGTAGTCGATGAAGAAAGCCGCGCCCTCCTTCAGCCTGTCGGCCAGCGTCGCGATGAAGGCCTCGGCCTGCGGATGGATCTCGGTCAGGTAGTCGTGTGCGCCTTCCGCTTCCAGCGGCGGGCGCAGTTCGGTCGGGCGGTCTTCCCAGGCGAAGCCCTCGCCCCGGCGCACCACGCCGCGCTCGAACCATCGGCCGCCGCTGCGCGCCAGCAACTGCACCGGCATCGCGTCGAGTACTTCGTTGCCGACCACCACGCCGCGCATCGCTTCCGGCAGCTCGGAAAGCCACTCGACCTTGCCTGCATGGCGGGCCAGCGTTTGCTGCTGGCGCTCGCGCAGGCTGCCGGACAGGTCGACGATGCGCAAGCGGGCGACGCGATCGCCCAGCGCGTCGAGCAACTGCAGCGCCAGCGCTCCGGAGCCGGCGCCGAATTCCCAGACCTCGTCGGTCCCGGTCTTCTCCAATGCCTCGGCCACCTGTACGGCGAGCGCCCGACCGAACAGCGGCGTGAGCTCGGGCGCGGTCACGAAGTCGCTGCCCGAGGAAGGCATCCGGCCGAACTTGCGGCTCGTGTTGGCGTAGTAGCCCAGGCCCGGCGCATAAAGAGCCAGCGCCATGAAGCGGTCAAATGGCAGCCAGCCCCCTGCGCGCTGCAGGGTGGCATCGATAATCCGGGTCAAGGGGGTGGCGCGCTCGGCGCCGTGCTCCTGGTTCATACGGGAAATCTATCAGGATGGCTGAAACGACCTCACGCCCCGGCGTGCTCGTGACCGGCGGCGGCCAGCGGCTCGGCGCCGCGGTGTGCGAGGCCTTCGCGCGCGCGGGCTGGACGGTGTGGTGCCAGTATCGCGCCTCGCGCGACGCGGCAGAAGCGCTGTGCACGCGCTTGCGCAGCGAAGGGCAGCGCGCGACGGCCGTCGAGGCCGACATCGCCAGCGAAGCGGGCCGGCAGGCGCTGGTCGCGCAAGTCTCGGCCGATGGCGCACTCGGCTGCATCGTCAACAACGCCTCGGCCTTCGAGCCCGACAGCGGGCTGGACTTCGACGCCGACGCCGCGCTGCGCCAGCTCGGCGTGAACCTGATCGCGCCGCTTTCGTTGGCGCGGCTGCTCGCGAAGAGCGCCGCGCCGGGCGACGGCATCGATCGTTCGGCGATCCACATCCTGGACCAGAAGGTCTACAACCTGAACCCCGACTACTTCTCCTACACGGTGTCCAAGCTGGCGCTGGAGCGCGCCGTGGCGCTGCAGGCCCAGGCGCTGGCGCCCGCGGTGCGCATCTGCGGCGTGGCGCCGGGCATCCTCTTCACCAGCGGACCTCAGGACCAGGCCAACTTCGAGAAGGCGGCGCGCGCCAATCTGCTGCGCCGGCCCATCGATCCGGCCGACGTCGCCGGCGCCTGCGTCTTCCTCGCCGGCACGCCCAGCGTGACCGGCACCACCCTTTGCGTCGACAACGGCCAGCACCTGGTGCCGCTGGCGCGCGACATCATGTTCGTCGTCGACGAGTTGCTGAAAAAAGATCCCACACCATGACCGCTGCTGCCCTCGACCCCCTTCTGCTCTCCTGCCGGCGCGTGTTCCTGCGCAACTACGAGGTCTGGATCAACATCGGCGTGCACGAATTCGAGAAGCGCGCCGAGCAGCGCGTCGTCATCAACGTCGATCTCTACGTGCCGCTGGACGTGTCGACGCCCAAGTCCGACGAGCTCGACGAAGTGGTCGACTACGACTTCATCCGCCGCACCGTCGCGACGCGTCTCTCCAAGGGACACATCCACTTGCAGGAAACGCTGTGCGACGACATCCTGACGCAGGTGCTCGCGCATCCCAAGGTGCAGGCTGCCCGGGTGTCGACGGCCAAGCCGGACGTGTACCCCGACTGCGAAGCGGTGGGTGTCGAAGTTTTCAGGAGCAAATAGATGAGTGCCGTATGGATCGACGAGGCAACCTCGTCCGTGACCGACAACCTGAAGATCGAACGCGAGACGCACAAGCTCGAGAAGCGCCTGTGCCGCGAGGTCGGACGCGCGATCGTCGACTACAACATGATCGAGCAAGGCGACAAGGTCATGGTCTGCGTCTCGGGCGGCAAGGACAGCTATGCGCTGCTCGACATCCTGCTCAAGCTGCGGGCCCGCGCGCCGATCCACTTCGACATCGTCGCGGTCAACCTCGACCAGAAGCAGCCCGGCTTTCCCGAAGACGTGCTGCCGACCTACCTGAGCGCGCTCGGCGTGCCCTTCCACATCGAGGAGCAGGACACCTACTCGATCGTCAAGCGCGTGATTCCCGAGGGCAAGACCACCTGCGGCCTGTGCAGCCGGCTGCGGCGCGGCATCCTCTACCGCGTGGCCGACGAGCTCGGCGCCACCAAGGTCGCGCTGGGCCATCACCGCGACGACATGCTGCAGACCTTCTTCCTCAACATGTTCTTCGCGGCCAAGCTCAAGTCGATGCCGCCCAAGCTGGTGAGCGACGACGGCAGGCACATCGTGATCCGGCCGCTGGCCTATGTCGCGGAGAAGGACCTGGTGCGCTGGGCGCAGCACCGCGAATTCCCGATCATTCCGTGCACGCTCTGCGGCAGCCAGGAGAACCTGCAGCGCAAGCAGGTCGGCGAGATGCTGCGCGAGTGGGACCGCAAGCACCCGGGGCGCATCGAGAACATGTTCAACGCGCTGCAGAACGTGGTGCCCTCGCACCTGCTCGACGGAACATCCTACGACTTCAAGGGTCTCAAAGCGACCGGCGTGGCCGATGCCGAGGGGGACAAGGCATTCGACGCACCGGAGTTCCCGCCGCCGTCGGCGCTGCGCATCGTCCAGCTTTGAGAGACGGCGTCGGCGCCAAGGCTCCAACAAGGAGATTCGCATGCGACATGCACTCGCCGCTCTTCTGCTGACGACCGTCGGCCTCACGGGCTGCGCCACCCGCTGGGTGGTCGACAGCGACGTCAAGAGCTTTTCGGGCATCGCGGCCATCCCGCCCGATGCCACCTACCGCTTCGAACGCCTGCCTTCGCAGCAGGCCAGCGAAGCTTCGCAGCAGCAGCTCGAAGCGATGGCGGGCCCGGCGCTCGAACGCGCCGGGCTGCGCCGCGACGATGCCAACGCGCACTACACCGCGCAAATCGGCGCGCGCGTGACGGCCGAACTGTCGCCCTGGGCCGATCCCTGGATTTATGGCGGCGGATACTGGGGAACGGGCTACCGCTATGGTCGGCCCTGGGCTTATGGCCGGGGCTGGTACGGCGGCGGTTGGTACGGGGGGCCGGTCTTCACGCAGCCCTCGAACCCCTGGTACGCGCGCGAAGTCAGCATCGTGCTGCGCGAGCTGCCGTCCAACCGCGTGGTCTACGAGACCCATGCGCGCAACGACGGTCCCTACGCCGTCAGCGCGAACGTGCTGCCCGTGATGTTCCAAGCGGCGCTGCACGGCTTTCCCAACCCGCCACAGGGCGCGCGCCGGGTGGACATCGAGGTCCCGACCGCGAAAAACTAGGGTTCACCCTAGAATCTTTGCGGATGGAGGCCACCCGACTCATCGCCGTACGCCACGGCGAAACCGCATGGAATGTCGACACCCGCATCCAGGGCCAGCTCGACATCGCCCTCAACGACACCGGCCTCTGGCAGGCCCAGCGGGTCGGGCAGGCGCTGGCGGAGGAACCGATCGCCGCCATCTACGCCAGCGACCTCGCGCGCGCCTGGCAAACCGCACTCGAGATCGCAAAGCCGCTCGGCATCGCGGTGAAGTCGGAGCCGGCGCTGCGCGAGCGGGCCTTCGGCCACTTCGAAGGCCGCACCTTCGCCGACATCGATGCAACGCTCCCCGATCAGGCCCGGCTCTGGCGCACCCGCGACCCGGCCTTTGCGCCCGATGGCGGTGAGTCGCTGCTTGATTTTCGGGAACGCGTGACCAGCGTGGCGGCGCGGCTCGCGGCGCAGCATCCGGGTGAGCTCGTGGTGATGGTCGCGCACGGCGGCGTGATGGACGTTCTTTATCGCGCCGCCACCGGGCAGGAGCTCCAGGCTCCTCGCACCTGGCACCTCGGAAACGCCGCCATCAACCGGCTCCTGTGGACCCCACAGGGCTTCACGCTGGTGGGCTGGGGCGATGTCGGGCACCTGAACGCCGGAACGCTGGACGAAGCGGCAGCCTGAACCCGCTCGGGTTCGATAAATAGAACTTTTCTATCAGTTCTTGCCACTTATGTGGCGAATCCTGTACATCCTTTGTATTCAAAATGTAAAAACGAGGGCACAATCGTGTCTTAGGCGGTCTCTCGTCAATACATCAATCGCAACCAAATGCGTCGAGTGTTGCAGAGCTTTCCAAACGGCATAGGCTGGCCCCCATGGCTTTCGTACGGTAGCGCGACGAACTGTCAGAGGGCAATATCGGCTTTCGCGCGATTTTGAATGCTTTGTAGTTACTGACTCGGTCAGATACATGTATTGCTGAAAACGCGCACAGCTTGGATACACACGGGGTTACTGAAAGGCAGCGCTTTCTTACAGCGGAGTCAGCAGTCGATGGAACAAGGACCTCAATCCGATCGCGCCAACGAGGCGGCAACGCTCTCGCTGACGGATCTGTTCGTACCCCGCCCCGGCAACCCGGGGCGCGCGCTGGTGCAGGTGTCCAGGCTGGACATTTCGCCGGGCACCGCGACGCGGTGGGCGGCACAGGCGCAGGACTCGGGTTTCCTGCCGGACACGCTCTTCGCGGCCGCATGGATCCTGCTGCAATCCCGATGGCTGGGCCTGCCGGCGGTCGAATTTCATGAGGCGCTGGGCGCCGGCTCCGCACCTGCCTGCGCCAGCATCACGGTGAACTGCAACGAAGACCGGGCAGCGCAGCAATGGCTCGCCGAGGTCGACCGCGCGCGCCGCGGCGCCGTCGCCGCACCGGCGGCTGACGCGTCGCCGGGCCCGTTCGCACGCTGGCTTCGGGAAGGCGCGAGCATCGGCGAGGGCGATGCGGCCTCGCTTCAACTGGACTTCCACGCGCCCACGGACCGGCCCGCCACGCTTCGGCTGGCCGCCGCTGCGGCACTGATGGACAGCGCGATCGAGGTCAGCCTGCTGCTCGCGCTCGCCGATACCGCATCCGATCTGCTCGAACGCCCCGCGGCGAGCCTGCGCGAGATCCGCACCCTGCCGGCCATCGACGGCCAGCGGCAACTGGAAACATGGAACAGCGCGCCGCCGGCGTACGACGCAGCGCTGACCGTGCACGCCCTGTTCGAGCGCCAGGTCGCGGCGCGCGGCGAGGCGGTCGCGCTCGTCGGCGCCGAAGGCGCGATGAGCTACCGCGAACTGGCCGAGCGCGCCGAAGGGGTGGCGCGCAGGCTGCAGGCGCACGGCATTCGCGCCGGCGACACCGTGGGCGTGCTGCTCGACCGCTCGCGCGCGGCGGTGGTCGTGCTGCTCGGCATCCTGAAGGCCGGCGCGGTCTACGTGCCGGTGCAACCCGATTTCCCGGCCGAGCGCATCGCGTTCATGCTCTCGCATTCGAATGTCGGCCTCGTCGTGACCCAGGCCGCATACCGGTCGCTGGTACCGGGCGAACGGCCCGTGCTGTCCCTCGACGACAGCACCGCCTCCGACAACGGACTGCCGCCCTTCGCGCCGGCCGCGGCCGACGGCGAATCGGTCGCCTACGTGATGTACACCTCGGGCTCGACCGGCACGCCCAAGGGCATCGAGATCTGCCATCGCTCGATCCTGCGCCTGGTGGTCGATGCGCACTACGTTGAACTCCCTGCCGGCGAGGCGATGCTGCATGCGGCGCCGCTGGGATTCGACGCTTCGACGCTCGAGCTCTGGGGCCCGCTGCTCAACGGCGGCATCTGCGTGGTGCACGACGAGAAGGTGCCGACAGGCGCCGGCCTCGCGCGCACCATCGCCCAGCATTCGGTGAAGACCGCATGGCTCACGGCCGGCCTGTTCAACGCCGTGGTCGACGACGACCCGGAGCAGCTGGCCGGCCTGCGCCAGCTGCTCACCGGCGGAGAGGCGCTCTCGGTGCCGCACGTGCGGCGCGCGCTGGCGGCGTTGCCCGGACTCACGCTGATCAACGGCTACGGCCCGACCGAGTGCACCACCTTCGCGGCCACGCACCGCATTCCGCAGGACCTGCCGGCCGACGCACGCTCGGTGCCCATCGGTCGCCCGATCAACGACACCGTGCTGCGCGTGCTGAGCCCCTCGATGGCGCTGCTGCCCGCGGGCCTGGTCGGCGAACTCTGCATCGGCGGGCGCGGCCTGGCGCGCGGCTACCTGCAGCGCCCCGACCTGAGCGCCGAGCGCTTCGTTGCCGATCCCTTCGGCGGCGCCGGCGAACGCCTCTACCGCACCGGCGACCAGGCGCGCTGGCTGCCCGACGGCACCATCGAATACATCGGCCGCATCGACGGCCAGGTAAAGATCCGCGGCCATCGCATCGAGACCGGCGAAGTCGAAGCCGCGCTGCTGACCCATCCGGGCATCAAGTCCTGTGCGGTCGTGCCGCGCGCCGACGCCGGCGGCCGGCTGCGCCTCGTGGCCTACCTTGTGGCGCGCGGCGCCGAAGTGCCGTGGACCACGCTGCGCCAGCATCTCGCCGAACGCCTGCCCGAAGCCATGCTGCCTGCGGCCCAGGTCTGGCTCGACCAACTTCCGGTCACGACCAACGGCAAGCTCGACCGCCGCGCGCTGCCCGAGCCGGCGCGGCAACGGCCCGAACTCGCACAGATCTTCGAAGAAGCGCGCAACGACGCCGAGCGCCGCGTTTGCGCCGCCTTTGCGCGCGCGCTGGGCATCGACCAGGTCGGCCGCAACGACAACTTCTTCGACCTCGGCGGCGATTCGCTGCTGGTGCTCAAGGTTCTGCGCGAGCTGCAGCAGGGCAGCGAGCGCCGCCTCTCGACCAACCTGTTCTTCCGCCAGCCGACGCCCGCGGCCCTGGCCGCCGACATGCAAGGCGACCAGCCCGCGGCACCGCAGCGCGAACGCGCCGCAGCAACAAGGCCTGCGACCGGCGGCGACATGGAACCCATCGCGCTGATCGCCATGGCCGGCCGCTTCCCGGGCGCCGCGGATGTCGAGCAGTTCTGGGACAACCTGATGGCCGGTCGCGAGTCAATCAGCTTCTTCGACGATGCGACGCTGGATGCCGGCGTCAGCGCCGCATTGCGCGCCGACCCGCTCTATGTGCGCGCACGCGGCGTGATCGACGACATCGAGCAGTTCGACGCATCCTTCTTCGGTATCAATCCGAAGGAAGCGGAGCTGATGGATCCGCAGCAGCGCATCTTCCTGGAGATCTGCTGGGAATGCCTCGAACGCGGCGGCTACGTGCCCGACCAGGCACCCGGCCCGGTCGGCATCTACGGCGGCATGTACAACGCCAGCTACTTCCAGCGCCACGTCTCGACGCGGCCCGACCTGGTCGAGATGATCGGCGAATTCCAGGTGATGCTGGCCAACGAGAAGGACTACATCACCACGCGGGTGGCGAACAAGCTCAACCTGACCGGCCCCGCCGTCAGCGTGCACACCGCCTGCTCGACCTCGCTGGTGGCGATCGCCCAGGCCTTCTTCGCGCTGCGCACCGGCCAGTGCCGCATGGCGCTCGCCGGCGGCGCCTCGGTCACCTGCCCGCCGAAGAGCGGCTACCTCTACAACGAAGGCTCGATGCTGTCGCCCGACGGCCATACGCGTAGCTTCGATGCCGATGCGAAAGGCACGGTCTTCAGCGATGGCGCGACCGTGGTGCTGCTCAAGCGGCTGTCCGACGCGATCGCCGACGGCGACACCATCTACGCGGTGCTGCGCGGCGCGGCCGTCAACAACGACGGCGGCGCCAAGGCCAGCTTCACGGCACCGAGCGTGGACGGCCAGGCCGCGGTGATCGAAGCCGCGCTGGCCTCGGCCGGCGTCGAGGCGCGCAGCATCTCTTATATAGAGACGCACGGCACCGCGACGCCGATGGGCGACCCGATCGAGGTCGAGGGCCTGACGCGCGCCTTTGCCGCCCACACCGCCGACACCGGCTTCTGCACCATCGGCTCGCTCAAGAGCAACGTCGGCCACATGGTCACGGCCGCGGGTGCGGCCGGCCTCATCAAGGCCGCGCTCGCGATGCATTGCGAGGCGATCCCGGCCAGCCTGCACTATGAAGCGCCGAACCCGGCCATCGATTTCGACGCCACGCCCTTCCGCGTGAACAGCCAGCTGCGCGCCTGGCCGCGCGAAGCCGCACCGCGGCGCGCGGGCGTCAGCAGCTTCGGCGTCGGCGGCACGAATGCGCACGTGGTCATCGAGGAAGCGCCGCTGCGCGCGCCCTCCGATGCCGCGACCGGCCCGCAACTGCTCGTGCTGTCGGCGCGCACGCCGGCGGCGCTCGCGGCGGCGGCGAGCCGGCTCGCCGATCACCTCGACGCGCATCGCGACCTGTCCCTGGCCGACGTCGCCCACACGCTGCGCGTCGGACGCAAGCAGTTCGCACAGCGCGCCTGCGTGGTCGCGGAATCCATCGACGAGGCGGTGGCCGCACTGCGCGCGGCCGACTCGGCCGCACGCGCCGGTGCCGCAGTCAATGCCTGGGTGCCGCAGCCGGTGTTCATGTTCCCGGGCCAGGGCGCGCAGTACGCCGGCATGGGCCGCGCGCTGCATGCCGCAGACCCGGTGTTCCGCGCCGCATTCGACGAATGCCTGCGCGCCTTCGACGGCGTGCTCGGCTTCGACCTGCGCGAACGCATGTTCTCGGATGACGCATCGGCGCTGGCCCCGACCTCGGTCACGCAGCCCGCGACCTTCGCGCTCGAATACGCGCTGGCGCGCCAGCTCATGGCGCTCGGGGTGAAGCCGGCCGCGATGATCGGCCACAGCGTCGGCGAGTTCGCCGCCGCCGTGCTGGCCGGCGTGATGCGGCTCGAAGATGCGGCGCGCCTGGTTGCGCGGCGCGGCGCGCTGATGCAGGCGCTGCCCGCGGGGACCATGCTCTCGGTGCGCATGCCGGCGGCCGAACTGCAGCCGCTCCTGCCCGAAGGAATTTCGCTGGCCGCCGACAACGGCCCGGCGGTCTGCGTGGCCGCAGGCCCGAGCGAAGCGATCGAGAAGCTGCGCGCCGAGCTCGAAGCCAAGGGCATCGTCGCGAAGACGCTGCAGACCTCGCACGCTTTCCACTCCGCCATGATGGACGCGGCGGTCGCCCCCTTCGAGGCACTGGTGCGCGAGACGCCGCTCTCGGCCCCGACGCTGCCGATCTACTCCACGCTGACGGGCCGCATCCTCCGCGACGAGGAAGCGACGGACCCGCGCTACTGGGCACGCCACCTGCGCGAGACGGTGCGCTTCTCGCCCGCCCTGCGCGAGGTGCTGGGGCAGCTCGCCCATCCGCTCTTCATCGAGATCGGCCCGCGCAACACCCTGGCGACGCTGGCCCGCCAGCACGCGACCAAGGCGCTGCCGGCGCCGGCAGTGTCGCTGCTGGCCGACCAGCCGGCCGGCGAGGGCGCCGCGTGGCGCCTCGGCGCAGGCCGGCTCTGGGCGCAAGGCGCCGAGATCGACCTGGGCGCGCTCGACACGCGCGCCAGCCGGCATCGCGTGCGCCTGCCCACCTACCCCTTCGAGCGCAAGCGCTTCTGGGTCGACATCGCGTCGGCTCCGATCGCGCCCGCGCTTGCCGTTTCCACATCCGTGCCACCCCTGCCCCCATCGATTCCGGAGCTGACAATGACCGTCGCCGTCGCCACCACCACCGCACCGCCCGCGCGCCGTGCCTCCCTCGTCACCCGCCTGCGCGAGCTGTTCGAGAACCTCTCGGGCGCCGACATGGCCGATGTCGACGGCTCGGCGCCCTTCGTCGAGATCGGCCTGGACTCGCTGACGCTCACGCAGGCCGCGCTGCAAGTGAAGAAGACTTTCAAGGTCAACCTCACGTTCCGGCAGCTGATGGAAAGCTATCGCAGCTTCGATGCGCTGGCGGAGTTCCTCGATGCCACGCTGCCGCCCGAGCCGGCAGCGGCAGTCGCAGCGCCGGCCCTGGTGGCGGCGCCTGCAGCGGTCGTGCAGCAACAGCAGGCTCCCGTCGCAATGGCGATGGCGATGCCCGTCATGCAGCCCGCTGGCGGCCTCTCGGCCCCCAACGGCACCCTGATGCAACAGGTCATCGCGCAACAGATGCAATTGATGCAACAGCAACTCGCATTGCTGTCGGCGGCGCCGACGGTTCCGGTCAGCCCTGTGCTGCCGGCGCCGGCGGTGGAGCAACCCACGCCCATGGCCACCGCCGCGGCCACGGCGTCCAATCCCACCGAACCGGCTGCCGACGAGCCGGTCGCGGCGCCGAAGTACGACGTCAAGAAAGCCTTCGGCGCCATCGCGCGCATCCACACGCAGAGCAAGGAACCGACCGAGCGCCAGAAGGCGCGGCTGGCCGCCTTCATGCGCCGCTACGTGGAGCGCACGCAGAAGAGCAAGGACTTCACCGAGCGCAACCGCCCGCACATGGCCGATCCGCGCGTGGTCAACGGCTTCCGTCCTGCCACCAAGGAGATCACCTACCAGATCGTGATCGAGCGCTCCAAGGGTTCGCGCATGTGGGACATCGACGGCAACGAGTACGTCGACACGCTCAACGGCTTCGGCATGAACCTGTTCGGCTGGACGCCCGACTTCATCAACGACGCGGTGAAGAAGCAGCTCGACCTGGGCTACGAGATCGGCCCGCAGCATCCGCTGGCGGCTGAGGTCACGAAGCTCCTGTGCGAGCTCACCGGCTTCGACCGCGCAGGCCTGTGCAACACCGGTTCCGAGGCCGTGATGGCGGCGCTGCGCATCGCGCGCACCGTCACCGGCCGCAGCACCGTGGTGCTCTTCACCGGCTCCTACCACGGCACCTTCGACGAGGTGCTGGTGCGCGCCGGCCGCAATGCCAAGGGCTTGTCGGCAGCGCCCGGCGTGCTGCAGGGCATGTTCGGCGACGTGCGCGTGCTGGACTACGGCACGCCCGAGGCGCTCGAATTCATCCGCGCCAACGCCGACGACCTGGCCGCCGTGCTGGTCGAGCCGGTGCAGAGCCGCCGGCCCGACTTCCAGCCGCGCGAGTTCCTGCGCGAGGTGCGCGCGATCACCGAGAAGTCCGACACCTGCCTGATCTTCGACGAGGTCATCACCGGTTTCCGTTCCGACATCGGCGGCGCGCAGGCGATCTTCGGCATCCGCGCCGACCTGGCCACCTACGGCAAGGTGCTCGGCGGCGGCTTCCCGGTCGGCGTGATCGCCGGCAGGCGGCAATACATGGACGCGCTCGACGGCGGCCCCTGGCAGTACGGCGACGACTCGGTGCCCACCGTGGGCGTGACCTACTTCGCCGGCACCTTCGTGCGGCATCCGCTCGCGCTGGCCGCATCGAAGGCCGCGCTTGAGTACCTGAAGCAGGACGGCAACAAGCTGCAGACCCAGCTCAACCTGCACACCGCGGCCATGGCCGACGAACTCTCGGCCTTCTGCCGCGAGGTCGGCGCGCCGCTCGAGATCCGCTACTTCTCCTCGCTCTGGCGCGTGAGCTGGCTCGAAGACCATCCGCTGCAGGACCTGCTGTTCGCCATGATGCGCAGCCGCGGCGTGCACATCCTGGACAACTTCCCCTGCTTCATGACGACTGCGCATTCGCAGCAGGACATCGCAACCATCAAGTCCGCCTTCAAGGAATCGATCGCCGAGATGCAGGAGGCCGAGCTGCTGCCGCGCCGCGCGGTGGCCAGCATGGCGCTCGACCCTTCGCATCCGCCTGCGCCCGACGCGCGGCTGGGCCGCGACAAGGACGGCCAGCCCGCCTGGTTCGTGCCGGACCCGAATGCGCACGGCAAATTCACCAAGTACAAAGCATGATCCACGCCCTCGCCACCATGTCCGACGAGACCGACTCCGAGGACTTCGATCCCTTCGCCTCGGGGCTGATCGAGCGCATCGTTTCGACCACCGAAGCGCAGCGCGAAGTCTGGCTCGGCGATCGCCTGAGCCCGGAAGCCTCGCTCGCCTACAACGAGTCGCTGCGCCTGCGGCTCAGGGGCACGCTGGACACGCGCGCGCTGGGCAGCGCGCTCGACCGGCTGGTGGTGCGCCACGAGTCGCTGCGTTCCACCATCTCGCCCGACGGCACGCAGTTGCTGATCGGCGAGGCCGGGCCCGTCGACATGGCGGAGCACGACCTCGGGGCGCTCGATCCGGCAGCGCAGAAGCGCAGGCTCGACGAAGACGGGGTGGCTGCGGTGCTGGATCCGTTCCAGCTCGAACAAGGCCCGCTCTTCAGGGCCGCGCTCTATCGGCTGTCGTCGATCGACCACGTGCTCGTGATGACGGCGCACCACGCGATCTGCGACGGCTGGTCCTGGGGCGTGATCAGCCAGGACCTCGGCCTGCTCTATGCCGAGCAGATCGGCGCCGGCCCCGCGCTGGAACCGGCTGCGCAGTATTCGGACTACGCCGCCTGGGAAGCCGAGGAAGCCGACAGTCCCGAGATGCAGGCGCACATCGGCTACTGGCTCTCGCGCTTCGAGGGCGGCAGCCTGCCGGTGCTCGAGCTGCCTCTGGACCGCCCGCGGCCGCCCGTGCGCACCTTCAACGCCTACCGCATCGACCACGTGCTCGGCCAGGACCTGATCGACGGCCTGCGCAAGGTCGGCGCCGTCTCGGGCACCAGCCTGTTCACGACCATGTTCAGCGCCTTCGCCGCGACCCTGCACCGGCTGACCGCGCAGGACGACCTGGTGATCGGCATCGCGGCCGCGGGCCAGATGCCCAGCGACATGCCTTCGCTGGTGGGCCACTGCGTCAACCTGCTGCCGATCCGCGTGGCGGTCGAGGCGCAGACCTCCTTCGACGTGCTGGCGCGCCAGTCGGGCAGCGCGCTGCTCGACGCCTTCGAGCACCAGACCCTCACCTACGGCTCGCTGCTCAAGAAGCTGCCGGTGCCGCGCGATCCCAGCCGGCTGCCGCTGGTGAACGTGCTGTTCAACGTCGACCGCGACGCCGCGCCCAACGACGGCACCTTCCCCGACCTGCGGGCCGAGCAGAGCACCATCGCGCGCCGCTACGAGAACTTCGAGCTCTTCCTCAACGTGACGCCGGTGGTGGGCGGCATGCAGATGGAGGCGCAGTACAACGCCGACCTCTACGACGAAGCGACCGTGCGCCGCTGGCTCGGCATGTACGAATGCCTGCTGCGTGCCGTGGTGCGCGACCCGGCCCAGCCGGTCGGCAGGCTCGCACTGCTCTCGCCGGCCGAAGCGCATGCCCTCTCGGCGCTGCAGCCGGCGCCGACGCCGCTGGAAGGCGCGCCGCTGATGCACGCGGGCTTCATGGTCCATGCGGCGACGCAGCCCGGCCAGCCCGCGCTGCGCGACGGCGCCAGGCAAATGAGCTACCGCGAGCTCGACGAACGCTCCAACCGCATGGCCCATGCGCTGCGCGCGCGCGGCATCGGCCGCGGCGAACGCGTGGGCCTGTGCCTGGACCGCGGCTTCGACATGTTCGTGGCCCTGCTGGCGGTGCTCAAGAGCGGCGCCGCCTACGTGCCGCTGGACCCCGCCTTTCCGCAGGCGCGGCTGGACTACTACGCCGCCGACGCCAAGCTCGGCCTGCTGCTGACCTCCTCCATGATCGCCGCGGCGCCGAAGATGTGGCGCGAAGACGCGGCCGACCGCGTGCTGCTGCTCGACCGCCACACCGAATGGCTGGACCAGCCCGCCACGCCGCTGGCCGCAGGCCCGCAGGATGCGCAGGGCGAGGACACGGCCTACGTGATCTACACCTCCGGCTCGACCGGCCAACCCAAGGGCGTGTGCGTGCCGCACCGCGCCGTGGCCAACCTGATGCAGACCATGCAGCGCGAACCGGGCATCGGCCCTGGCGACCGCCTGGCCGCGGTGACCACCCTGTCCTTCGACATGGCGGTGCCCGAAGTCATGCTGCCGCTGGCCGCGGGCGCCGAGATCGTCATCGTGCAGCGCGAGGTCGCGATGGACGGCAACCGGCTGCGCGCGCTGCTCGAATCGGAAGCCATCACCATCCTGCAGGCCACGCCCGGCATGTGGCGGCTGCTGCTCGATGCGCAGTGGTCGGGCTCGCGCGGCTTCCGCGCCTGGATCGGCGCCGAGCCCGTGCCGGCCGATCTTTCGCTCGAGCTGATGAACCGCACGAGCGAACTCTGGAACCTCTACGGTCCGACCGAGACCACGGTGTGGTCGACGGTGTGGCGCATGGAGCGCCCGAGCGTCGCGGCGCGCGGCGTCTCGATCGGCCGCCCGATGGCGAACACCGGCGTCTGGATCCTCGACAGCAACCTGCAGCCCTGCCCGATCGGTGTGCCGGGCGAGATCTGCATCAGCGGCATGGGCGTGACGCTGGGCTACCTCGAACGGCCCGAGCTGACGGCCGAACGCTTCGTGACCACCGGCATCGACGGCACGCCGACGCTCATCTACCGCAGCGGCGACCGCGGCCGCTGGCGCAACGACGGCCTGCTGGAACACATGGGCCGCTTCGACTTCCAGGTCAAGGTGCGCGGCTACCGCATCGAGCTCGGCGAGATCGAGGCGCGCTGCAACGAGGCGCCGGGCGTGGCGCGCAGCGTGGTGATCACGCGCGAAGACCAGCCGGGCGACGTGCGCCTGGTGGCCTACCTCGCCGCTTCGCCGGGCGCGACGGTCGACCTGGCCGACCTCGACCGCCATCTTCGCAGCCGCCTGCCGCAGTACATGGTGCCGCAGCACGTGGTGAGCCTGGACGCCATCCCGCTCCTGCCCAACGGCAAGGTGGACCGCAAGGCGCTGCCCAAGCCCACCGCGACGCGCCACGACGCGGGCGAGCGGCTGGCGCCGCGCAGCGAACGCGAACGCATCGTTCTGGCTACCATGGAGCGCGTGCTCAACCTGCCCGGCCTCGGCATCCGCGACGATTTCTTCTCGCTCGGCGGCCATTCGCTCCTGGCCGCCCGCCTGACGACGCTGCTGAGCCGCGAATTCGAGATCACCGTGCCGCTGCGCATGCTGTTCGAGGCGCCGACCACGGAACGCCTGGCCGCGGCCATCGAGGGCCTGAACAGCAGCAATGCGCCGCGCAGCGCGCCGATCGCGCACCTGGCGGATCGCCAGAGCGCGCCGCTCACGCCGATGCAGGAGCGCATCCGCTTCATCGAAGAACTGCATCCCGGCCGGCCGACCTACAACGCACCTTCCGCGCACCGGCTCGGCGGGCCGCTGGACGTCGAGAAGTTCAAGGCGGCACTGCGGGTGATCATGCAGCGCCAGCCCTCGCTGCGCACCGCCATCGGCCCCGATCCCGCCACCGGTGCGCCCGCCGCGCTGATCGCCGGCGCGCTGGCCTACGAACTCCCGGTGTTCGATCTCGGCGAGCTGCCGGAAGACCAGCGCGAGGCCGAGCTGATCGAGCGCATGCACGAACTGGCCGACCGCCCGATCGACATCCACCATGCGCCGCTGTTCCATGCCGCGCTCTACCGGATCGCCGACGACGACCACGCCTTCGTGTTCGTTCCGCACCACCTGATCTGGGACGGCTGGTCCTTCGACGTGCTGCAGAGCGAGCTGTCGACCGTCTACGGCGCGCTGGTGCGCGGCGAGGCGCACGGGCTGCCCGACCTGGCCGTGACCCACGGCGACTATGCCGACTGGTATGCGCGCTGGCTCACCGAGCCCGAGTTCGATTTCCAGCTGCGCTACTGGAAGGACCGATTCGCGAATTCGCCGACGCCGAAGGCGCCGCGCACCGACATGCCGCGCCGTGCCGGCATGAGCGGCCAGGGCGGCGCGCACTGGGTCACCGTCGACAAGGCGCTCACGGAGCGCCTGCGCGAACTCGGACAGCGCCACGACGTCACGCTCAACATGCTGACGCTGGGCGTATACATTCTCATGATGAGCAGCATCATCGACAGCCGCTCGATCGTGATCGCGACGCCGGTGCGCGGCCGCGAGGCGCCCGAACTCGAACCGGTCATGGGGTTCTTCAACAACGTGCTGCCGCTGTCCTTCCAGGTCGACAAGTCGCTGCGCTTCGGCGAGTTCATGCGCTACGTCAAGCAGGAACTGATCGCAGTGATGAGCCATCAGCAGATCCCGTTCGAGCGCCTGGTGAGCGAGCCCGAGTTCGTCGAGCGCGCCCAGGGCGTCGGGCTCTACCAGGCCCTGTTCTCCTTCCAGGACGCACGCGAGCGGCCGCGCGACATCGGCGGCCTGAAGCACCGGCAGATGCACCTGCCGCAGCGCGGCGCGACCGACGATCTCGGCATCTGGCTGATGGACAAGCCCGACGGTCTCGAAGGCGCGGTGGTCTACAACGCCGACATCTACAAGCGCGAGACCGGCGCCGCCTTCAAGGAGCGCTACATCGAGCTGCTGCGCCTGGTGGCGCAGCAATCCGACGCGACGCTGGAGAGCCTCTCGGCTGCGGCCGGTTCGGACAGTGCGACCTACCTGCAGCGGCTCGCGGCCGACGAAGCGGCGGCACCCACCGCGGCGCAGACCGCGGCCGCCCGGCCGCAGGAGCAGACGCAGGTGCTGCTGCTGCCCGAGCAGGCGCAGCTGGCCCAGATCTGGGCGAGCGCGCTCAGCATCGACGTCAACGACATCCGGGCCAGCGACAACTTCTTCGATCTGGGCGGCGACTCGCTGCTCGCCATGCGCGTGATCCGGCAGGCCGAACAGGTGATGGGCTTCCGCGTCGAGCCGCGCCGCTATGTGTTCGAGGGCCTGGGGCAGCTGGCATCGGCCGCTGCGGGCACGGCGCTCGACACGGCCGCGGCGGCGCCGGAGGGCGCGTCCAAGCGCGGCGGCCTGCTCGGCCGCGTCTTTTCGGGCTGGGGCCGCAAGGGCTGACGAGGGCGACATGACGATCTTTCAACTTCCTTCGACGGCGCATTGCCGGCTCTGGCAAGTCGACCTGGACGCCACGCCGGCGCCGCAGGCAGTGGCTTCCCTGTCGGAAGCTGAATGGGAACGCGCACGCCGGTTCGTCTTCAAGCGCGATCGCAACCGTTTCATCGCCGCCCACGCGGCCCTGCGCGAGACGCTCGCGGCACAGACCGGCATTCCCGCAGCCCTGCTGGACTTCGACCACGGCGCCTTCGGCAAGCCCGCGCTGCTGGAGCGCACCGACCTGCAATTCAACTTGAGCCACAGCCAGTCGATGGGCCTGATCGCGGTCTGCGACGAAGGTCAGGTGGGCGTCGATGTCGAACTGCTGCGCCCCATGCCGGACGCCGAGGCGCTCGCCCACAGCTACTTCACCGAAGCCGAGCGCCAGGCGCTGGGCGCGGTTGCCCCCGATGCGCGCGACCGCGCGTTCCTCACCTGCTGGACGCGCAAGGAAGCCTGCCTCAAGGCCACCGGGATGGGCCTGTCCGTCGACACGCGCAGCTTCGATGTGGGCGTTTCGCCCGACGCGCGCGAAGTGAGGATCAGCGCCGCGGACGGCGTGGTGCATCTCGCGCTGTCCTCCTTCCATGATGTTCAGGGCGCCCTGTGTGCCGTGGCCCGGGTGCTGGCTTACGAAGAAGCCGTGGTGCTACGCCGGCCCGTGATAGAAAGCGAGGTCTACGCATGACCCCGATGCTTTTCGGCCCCGCCTCGCGGCAACTGTTCGGGCTCTTTCATTCGCCGGCGCGTGACAGCGGCATCGCGGTGCTGATCTGCCCGCCGCTCGGCCAGGAAGGGGTGCGCGCGCACCGCCTGTTCCGGGTACTGTCCGATCGGCTCGCGCGTTCCGGCGTGGCAGTGCTGCGCTTCGACTACCACGGCAGCGGCGACTCCCCCGGCGACGACACCGACGGCGATCTCGAAGGCTGGCGGCGCGACGTCTGCACCGCACATGAAGAACTGCGCCGGCGCGCCGGCAGCCGTCGCATCATGTGGCTCGGCGCGCGCCTGGGCGCCACACTGGCGGTGCTGGCGGCCAAGAGCGGGCGCTGCGATCCGACACGGTTGATCCTGTGGGATCCGATCCTCGACGGCGCGCGCTACCTGGACCAATTGCGCGCCGGCCACGTGAACGCGCTCGAACGCTCTTTCTGCGTGCCGGATCCGGCATGGCGGCGCCAGCTGGCCAGCGACCGCGATGCCTTCACCGACGAGATCTTCGGCTTCGGCGTCTCGCCGCTCATGCGCGACCAGCTGCGTGCGCTGGCGCCCGAGACGCTGCAGCTCACCGCGCTGCACGAGACCGTGGTGCTCGCCGATGCCGAAGACCAGGCTGCCCATCATTGGGCGGGCAAGGAGACTGCCCGCCACATGCCGCTGCGCGTGTCGCCGTTCCAGCATCCGCTGGTCTGGACCTCCGATCCGCATCCCAATAACGCGATGGTTCCCACGGAGGCCCTGCAACGCTTGCTGGCAGAAATCCATGAATGATTGCAAAGAAGTCCCTGTCCAGTTCGGGCCCGAAGGCTCGCTGATCGGCATCATCACGACGCCGGCCGAGGGCCCGCTGGCGCCCGTTGCCTGCCTGATGCTCAACATGGGCGCGAACCACCGGATCGGACCGCGCCGCATCAACGTGAAGCTCGCGCGCCAGATGGCTGCACGCGGCATCAGCAGCATCCGCCTCGATCTCGCAGGCCTGGGCGACAGCGGGCCGGCCAGCGGCTCGGAGCACTTCCTCACGCAGGCGGTGTTCGATCTGCAGGCGGCGATGAACCTGATCGAGACCATGCTCGGCATTCGCCGCTTCATCGTGATCGGGCTGTGTTCGGGCGCCACCAACGGACTGTCGCTGGCCGTGGCCGACGTGCGGGTTGTCGGGCTGCTGATGTTCGACGGCTACGCCTTCCCCGGCCGCCGCGCGCGCTGGGAGCGCACATTCCGCCGCGCCCTGGCGCTGACCAATCCGGCGGTGATCGCCAAGACGGTGCGCTGGCTCTCGCGCAAGTTTTCCGCCAGCGCAGCGGCCGCGGCGGCGCCCCACATCTTCGAGGCCGATCCGCCGGAGGTCACGGCCGCGGCGTTCCGCCGCTCGATGACGCAGATCGCGGAGCGCAACGTGGCGGTGCTGCTGCTCTACACCGGCACCATGCACGTGACGGACCGCCGCCGCGACCAGCTCGGTCCTTTTGCCGACGAGCCGTTCACGCAGCAGTTCGAATACGAGTTCATCGCCGAGATCGACCACAGCCTGACCTCGATGGCCTCGCAGGAGATCTTCATGAGCGTGGTGTGCGACTGGGCCTTGCGCGTCGCGCAGGGCGGCACCAGTGCGGCCCCCACGCTTTCCACGGCTGCCGGCCGCACGCGAACCCGAACCCGCGGCTCGCGCACTGCGTCGACCCTGCAGCACGACCCGGTGCACTGAGCGCCGCCGGCCGCGGCGTTCTTCAGCCCGCTGCGCCCGGCGCTGCGTGCGCCAATTTTTCGCCGGGCAGTTCCTGCATCGGCCCGCTGCCGCTGTAGCGGTCGAGCGCCAGGTAGATCGCCGGCGTGATGTAGAGCGTGATCACCTGCGAGAAGATCAGCCCGCCGACGACCGCCACGCCCAGCGGCTGGCGCAGCTCGGCGCCGGCGCCCAGCCCCAGTGCCAGCGGCAGCGCACCCATCAGCGCCGCCAGCGTGGTCATCAGGATCGGACGGAAGCGCAGCCGGCAGGCCTCGCGGATGGCATCGACGGGCGTCATGCCTTCGGTACGCTGCGCCTCGAGAGCGAAGTCGATCAGCATGATGGCGTTCTTCTTCACGATCCCGATCAGCAGCAGGATGCCGATGGTCGCGATCAGCGTCAGGTCGAAGCCGAAGAGCTTGAGCGACAGCAGCGCGCCCACCGCCGCCGAGGGCAGGCCGGCCAGGATGGTCAGCGGATGGATGTAGCTTTCGTACAGCACGCCCAGCAGCACGTAGATCACCAGCACCGCCAGGATCAGCAACACGGCCTGGCTGGACTGCGAACTCTGGAACACCGCTGCGTCGCCGCCGTAGGTGGTGATGATCGAGTCCGGAATCTTCAGCTCAGCCTTGAAGGCATCGATCTTCGCCGTGGCATTGCCCAGCGGCACGTCGGGCGCGAGGTTGAACGACACCGTCACCGCCTGCAGTTGGCCCTGGTGGTTGACCGAGGTCGGCCCGACCGTGCGCTTGAAGGTCGCGAAGGCCGACAGCGGCACCAGCTGGCCGGCCTTGTTGCGCACCGAGAGGCGCGACATGTCTTCTTCGAAGCGCCGGTCGTCGTCGGCCGCCGAAAGGATCACCTGGTAGGTGTTGCTCGGCGCGTAGATGCTGCCGATCTGGCGGTCGCCATAGGCGTTGTAGAGCGCGGTGCGCAGGTCGCCGACCGCGACGCCGAGCACGCCGGCCTTGTCGCGATCGATCTCGAGCGTGGCCTGCAGGCCGCGGTTCTGCGAATCGCTGGTGACGTCGCGGAAGGACGGATCGGCGCGCATGCGTTCCATCAGCCGCTCGGCCCAGATGCCCATCGTGCCCGCGTTCACGCTCTGCAGCGTGTACTGGAAGCGCGCCTTGCTCTGCCGGCCGCCGAGGCGCAGGTTCTGCACCGGCTGCATGTAGACCGCGATGCCCGGGATCTCGCGGAAGCGCTTGCGCAGCGACTCCAGCACCTGCGCCATCTGCGGCCGCTCGCTGCGCGGCTTGAGCACCGCGAACAGCCGGCCGGAATTCTGCGTGGCGGTCGGGCCGCCGACGCCGCTGAAGGAGTTGACGTAGGCCACGCTCGGGTCGTTCTGCAGCGCGTCGGCCACGCGGTCCTGCAGGGCCTTCATCGCGGGGAAGGAGATGTCTTCGGAAGCCTCGGTCGTGATCTGGATCTGGCCAATGTCCTCTTCGGGGAAGAAGCCTTTGGGAATGGTGACGGCCAGCCACGCGGTGATCACGAAGGTCGATGCGGCCAGTAACAGCATCAGCGGGCGGTGGTGCAGCGTCCAGTCGAGCGAGCGCATGTAGGCGCCGTGCACCCCGCGGTAGCCGCGCTCGAACGCGCGGCCGATGGCGGTGCCAGGCTCCGGATGCTGCTCTTCGTGATCTTCGGCGGCGCCCTCGGCCCGCGGCGTGTGCCTGAGCAGCCGGCTCGCGAGCATCGGCACCAGCGTGAGCGACACGACGGCCGAGACCATCACCGCCAGGCCGACCACCACCGCGAACTCGTGGAACAGCAGGCCGATCACGCCGGGCATGAAGAAGATCGGGATGAACACTGCCACCAGCGAGATCGAGATCGAGACGATGGTGAAGCCCACTTCGCGCGCGCCGCGCAGGGCGGCCGCCGTCGGCTCCATACCCTTCTCGACGTAGCGCATGATGTTCTCGAGCACCACGATCGCGTCGTCCACCACCAGCCCGACCGCCAGCGTGATGCCGAGCAGCGACACGTTGTCCAGGCTGTAGCCGAAGGCGTAGAGCAGCGCCACCGCACCGATCAGCGAGATCGGGATCGTGGCCGCTGGAATCAGCGTCGCCACCACGCGGTGCAGAAACAGGAAGATCACCAGCACCACCAGCAGGATGGTGCCCATCAGCGTGAGCTGCACGTCGTGCACGGCCTCGCGGATCGAGAGCGATCGGTCGTTGACCATGTTGATCTCGACCGATTGCGGCAGCTCGGCCTGGAACCTCGGCATGAGCGCGCGCACCGCGTCGACCACCTGCACGGTATTGGCGTTGGGCTGGCGCTGCACCGCCAGCGAGATCGAGCTCTTGCCGTTGAAGCTGCTCGCCGTCTTGACCGACTCGTAGCTGTCCTCGATGGTGGCGACCTCGTCGAGCCGCACCGGCGCGCCGTTGCGCTGGCCGACGATCAGCTTGGCGAAATCGGCGGCCTTGAGCATCTGCTCGTTGGCCTGGATCGTGAGCGTCTGGCGCGGGCCGTCGAGCACGCCCACCGGCGTGTTGGCGTTGGCCAGGCGCACGGCATTGGCCAGCTCTTCGAGCGTGATATTGCGCGCGTTGAGCAGATCGGCGTCGGCCTTGATGCGCACCGCGAAGGCCTTGCGCCCGTAGACCGCGACCTGGGCCACGCCGTCGATGGTCGACAGCGTCGGCGAGATCAGGTTTTCCGCATAGTCGTTGAGCTCGGACGGGTTCATCGAGTCCGAGACCATCGCGATGAACAGCACCGGCGCATCGGCCGGGTTGACCTTGCGGTAGGAAGGCAACTGGGTGAGTTCGACCGGGAGCTGCCGCTGCGCGCGCAGCAAGGCCGCCTGGACGTCGACCGCGGCGGCGTCGATGTCGCGGCTGCTCACGAACTCGAGCGTGATCGAGGTCACGCCCTGGGTGTTGGTCGAGCTGATGGTCGACAGGCCGGGGATGGTCGAAAACTGCTTTTCGAGCGGCAGCGCGACCGAGGACGCCATGGTGTCCGGACTGGCGCCGGGCAACTGCGCGTTGACATTGATGACCGGCGTGTTGTAGCTCGGCAGCGCCGCGACGGGAATCTGGAAATAGGCAAAGATACCGGCCACCACCACCGCGGCCGAGAGCAGCACCGTCATCGCGGGACGACGGATGCAAAGCTCGGAGATGTTCATGTGCGCTCCCGCTCCGCGACGATGCTGGCGTTGCCGGGCGCGACCGAGGCGGCGCTGCCGGGCGTGGCCTCGGGCGTGGCGCCGCCCGGGCGCTGCGGTTGCGAGGAGGTGTCGAGCCGCACCTTGCCGCCGGGGCGCACGTTCTGCTTGCCCTCGATGACCACCTGCTCGCCCGCCTCGACGCCGCTCACGGCGACATGCATGCCGAAGGTGTGCAGCGTCTGGACCTTGCGCCGCGACGCCGTCTGGTTGGCGTCGATCACGTAGACCGAGGTGCCTTCGGCCAGCATCATGATGGCGGCCGCAGGCACGACGGTGGCGCCCTCGATGGTGCGCACGGTGACGCGGGTTTCGACGAACTGCCCGGGCCAGAGGCTCTGGTCGGCGTTGTCGAACACCGCCTTGGCGCGCACGGTGCCGATCAGCGGATCGACCGTGTTGTCGACGAAGTTGAGCGCGCCCTTCAACGGCTCCTTGCGCCCGTTCACCACGGCCTCGACCAGCGTATGCGAACGCGCCGCGGCCAGCAGGTCCTGCAGCTTGCCTTCGGGCACCGGGAAGCTCACCGCGATCGGATCGAGCTGCGTGATCGTGACCAGCGACAGGCTGGTCTGCACCAGCGTGCCCGGATAGATGTTGACGGCGCCGATGCGCCCGGCGATCGGGGAGCGCAGCGTCGCGTAGCCCAGCGCCACCTGCGCCGACTGCACCGCGGCGCGGTCTGCCGCCACCGCGGCGCGCTGCGCCTCGAGCTGCGACAGCGTCGCATCGGCGGCAGCCTTGGCGATGAAGTTCTGAGCCACCAGTTCCTGGCTGCGCTTGTACTGGCGCTCCAGGTCGGCCATCGTGGCCTCGTCGCGCTGCTGCTGCGCCCGCGCCTTGGCCAGGTTGGCCTGGTCGGGCCGGTCGTCGAGCGTGAAGAGCAGCTGGCCCGCCTTCACGAACTGCCCTTCCTTCACGTGCACTTCGCGCACCGTGTTCATCACCTGCGGGCGCAGGTCGACGCTGTTGAGAGAGACCACGCTGCCGTTGACCTGCACCGTGACCGGTACGTCCTGCCGCTTCGCCGCCGCCAGCGTGACCAGCGCCGGGGCGCCCGCGCCGGGCACCGCGCCCTTGCCCCCGCCGGCCGCCGCCGCACCGGGCTGTGCCGCATTGCGCGTCTTGGCGCCCGACCACCAGGTACCGGCTGCGACGGCGACGATCAGCACACCCGCGAGGGTGAGGACGAGATTCTTCTTCATGGGGCGTTGGATTAAATCGAGCTGCAAATCGCAGGCGCAGTGAGAGCACTTTTACCTGACAGCGCTATTGGAGCAGGGGTGCACTACCCGCGTCCATCACCGCCGTAAAGATAAGTAAAGCGACCATGAACGACCGCACGCACAAGGGGCCGCCGTGGCGTGCCGGCTGGGAACGGGCCGCTAGAATCCCCGGCTTCCCACAGCCTCTGGATGAACACCATGAACCGCTGCAAATCTCCCTGCAATGCTCTCATTTTAATAGCGCTCTGCGCAATTCTGGCGCCGGCTGCAGCCCTTTTTCCCTCCTTCGCCGGGGCGCAGACCCAGAACGAGGCCGAACTGGGCGGCCGCAACTTCCCCAACGGCACGCTGCGCGGCAAGTTCATGGTCGTGAATGCGCCCGAGATCCAGCTCGACGGCCAGCCCGAGCGGCTCGCGCCGGGCGCGCGCATCATGAGCGCCCAGCGCATGCTGGTGATGGCGGCTTCCATCACCGGCGAGAACCTGCTGGTCAACTACAGGCGCGATGCCGCCGGCCTGGTGCGCGAGGTCTGGATCCTCACACCCGAGGAAGCCCAGGCCAAGCGCGAATCGGCCGAGAAGCCGCTGCTGAACTTCTGGCCCTTCGTGGCCGACACCGGTCCGCGCGACGACGGCAAGACGCCGTTCGACCAGCTGCCGCGCTACGGCCAGTAGCGCCCCGGCGCGCCCGCGCTCCGCGCCCGGCACGTCCGCCGGCGGAATGCGCTTTCCAGAGCACCGCAAGACCCGACCTACCGGGAGAGCCCCATGACCCCCAAAGTTTTCATCAAGACCTTCGGCTGCCAGATGAACGAGTACGACTCGGACAAGATGGCCGACGTGCTGCGCGTCGCCGAAGGCTACGAGCCGACCACCGACGTGGAAGAGGCCGACCTGATTCTCTTCAACACTTGCTCGGTGCGCGAAAAGGCGCAGGAGAAGGTGTTCTCCGACCTGGGCCGCGTCAAGCACCTCAAGGCGCGCGGCGTGAAGATCGGCGTCGGCGGCTGCGTGGCGAGCCAGGAAGGCGCAGCCATCATCGCGCGCGCGCCCTACGTCGACGTGGTCTTCGGTCCGCAGACGCTGCACCGCCTGCCCGAGCTTCTGAAGGAGCGCGAGCGCGCGGGCCGGCCGCAGGTCGACATCAGCTTTCCGGAGATCGAGAAGTTCGACCACCTGCCGCCGGCGCGCGTCGAGGGCGTGACCGCCTTCGTCTCGATCATGGAAGGCTGCTCGAAGTACTGCAGCTACTGCGTGGTGCCCTACACGCGCGGCGAGGAAGTGAACCGCCCGCTGGACGACGTGCTGGTCGAGATCGCGGGCCTGGCCGACCAGGGCGTGCGCGAGGTCACGCTGCTGGGCCAGAACGTCAATGCCTACCGCGGCCGGATGGGCGACACGGCGGAGATTGCCGACTTCGCCACGCTGATCGAATACATCGCCGAGATCCCCGGCATCGAGCGCATCCGCTACACCACCAGCCATCCGCACGAGTTCACGGCGCGGCTGATCGAGGCCTACGCCCGGGTGCCGCAGCTGGTGAGCCACCTGCACCTGCCGGTGCAGCATGGCAGCGACCGCATCCTGATGGCGATGAAGCGCGGCTACACCGCGATGGAATACAAGAGCACGGTGCGCAAGCTGCGCGCCATCCGCCCGCAGCTCGCGCTCGGCAGCGACTTCATCGTCGGCTTCCCGGGCGAGACCGACGCCGACTTCGACAAGATGATGAAGCTGATCGACGAACTCGACTTCGACGCCAGCTTCAGCTTCATCTTCAGCCCGCGCCCCGGCACGCCGGCCGCGGCCCTGCACGACGACACGCCGCATGCGGTCAAGCTCGCACGGCTGCAGCGGCTGCAGGGCGTGATCGACGCCAACGTCAAGCGCTTCGGCCAGAGCCGCGTCGGCACGCTGCAGCGCGTGCTGGTCGAAGGCCGCTCGCGCAAGGACGCGCACGAGCTGATGGGCCGCACCGAGTGCAACCGCGTGGTCAACTTCGAAGGCGACGCGCGGCTGGTGGGCCAGCTGGTCGATCTGCGCATCACGCGCTCGCTGGCCTACACGCTGCGCGGCGAAGTACCGACCAGCGAATCGACCCCGGCACCCGCGCGCGAAGCCGCGATGCCCGCGGCCTGATGGCGAAGCTGAAGTCCTCGCGCGGCTCGTTCCAGCAGTTGCTGCTGTTCGCGTTCCTGCTGATCACCGCGCTGCTGGTGGGCGTCGCCCTGCGCTCGGTGTTCCAGTACGACGCGCTGGTGACCCAGAGCCGCGATGCGGCGGCGCGCGCGCTCACGCTCTCGGGCGCGGCGCAGTCGCTGGCCGAACGCAGCGCCGCGATGGAGCGTGCCGGGCGCCAGTCGCTGGTGCTGAACGACGCGGTGCTGCGCCGCCGCTTCGACGACGCCGCGCGCGACGCCCACCATGTGCTCGACCGGCTCGGCGCCAACGGCCTGCCCTCCGCCGGGCCGGACCTGTGGCGCGCCCAGCTGAGCGTGATCGAGGGCCTGATGAGCGGCGCGTCCGAGACCGCGCTGGCGCGCGAAAGTTCGATGGCGATGCAGTTCCGCGACCTCGATTCGCTGAACACCAACATCGCGCAGCAGGCCCAGTTCCTGATCGAAACCCAGAACAATGCGCTTGCGCAGCGCATCGAGAACGCGCGCCGGCGGCTGATGCGCGAGGTGCTCGCCGCCAGCGCGCTGGCGGTCTCGCTCGCGCTCGCCTTCGGCATCTGGCTGGCGCGGCCCTTCAAGCGGCTGGAGCGCGCCATCGTCGGGCTCGGCGAGAACCGGCTGGACGAGCCGATCGACATCCGCGGCCCGGCCGACGTGCGGCGCGTCTCGCAGCAGCTCGAATGGCTGCGGCTGCGGCTCACCGAACTGGATGCCGACAAGGCACGCTTCCTGCGTCACGTGTCGCATGAGCTCAAGACCCCGCTGGCCGCATTGCGCGAAGGCGTCTCCCTGCTGGAAGACGGCGTGACCGGCGCGCTGAATTCGGCGCAACGCGAGGTCGCGCAGATCCTGCAGCAGAACACCGTCGCGCTGCAGGGGCAGATCGAGGCGCTGCTGCGCTTCAACGCGGCCGCCTTCGAGGCGCGCGAGCTGCGCCGCCAGCGCACCGCATTGCTGCCGCTGATCGAGGAACAGATCGAGGCCCAGCGCCTGCAGTGGCAGGCCGGCGGCCTCGCGGTGCGCGCCGAGGGCGAGCCGATCGCGGTGGTGGTGGATCCGGTCAAGCTGGGCACCGCGCTGGCCAACCTGCTGTCGAACGCGATCCGCTTCTCGACCCGCGGCGGCACCATCACCATGGTGGTGTCGAGCACGGCCGACACGGCGTGCATCGACATCAACGACGCCGGTCCGGGCATCGCAGAGGGCGACCGCGACCGCATCTTCGAACCCTTCTACCGCGGCGAGCGGCAACCCCAGCATTCCGTCAAGGGCACGGGCATCGGATTGTCGATCGTGCAGGAGTACATTGCAGCCCATGGCGGCCGCATCACGCTGCTGCCGGGCGGGCCCGGCGCACGCTTCCGCATCGAACTGCCGCGCTCCGCCTGAACACCGCCGCTTTAAGCGCAATTTCCGACCCATGTCTTTTTTCCCGATCGTTCGCAGGTCCGCTTTCGCCATGACGATGGTCGTGCCGATGCTGTTCGCCGCCTGCAGCGCGCCGCCCAAGCCGCCGGTCGAAGCGGTCGCGGTGCAACCGCCTCCCCCCCCGCCCCCGCCCGTCAGGCCGGTCGAAGCAGAACCCATGGCGCCGGCCACGCAGCCGGCCCTGGTCTTCACCCAGCTCACGCAGGGTCCGGTGGCCGCTGTGCTCGCCTATGCGGACAAGGTACGGCCGCTCGGCGGCAACGAGCTCGCGGCCGAGCTCTCGCGCCTCGGCGAACCCGGCGAGGTGCCGACCGCGCAGATGCAGCTCGCACTGGCGCTGGCGCAGACCCGCGTACCGGCCGATCTCGCGCGCGCGATCGGCCTGCTGCAGCGCGTGATGGCCAACCCTTCGGCCGATGCCCAGCCCTTGCAGCCGTTGGCGCGCGCCCTTGCGGCGCGCTACCAGGAGCAGCGCCGGGTCGAGGACGACCGCGACCGGCAGGCGCAGCAGCTGCGCGACAGCCAGCGGCGCATCGACCAGCTGAACGACCGCATCGAGGCGCTGCGAGCGATCGAGCGCAGTTTTGCCCGACCCAACAGCCCGCCACCGCCGGTCCCTGCGACCAGCACTCCCAAGCCCACACCATGACCAGCAACAGCAGCGGCGCGCGCCTCCTCGTCGTCGACGACGACGCGGACATGCTGCGCCTGCTGTCGATGCGGCTGACATCCGCCGGCTACCAGGTGACGGCCGTGACCTCGGCGGAATCGGCGCTGACGCAACTGGAGATCGAGCATCCCCAGCTGGTGCTCAGCGATGTGCGGCTCCCGGGTCGCGACGGGCTCGCGCTGTTCGACGAGATCCGCAAGCGCCATCCGACGCTGCCGGTGATCCTGCTGACCGCGCACGGCACCATCCCGGACGCGGTCGAAGCCACCGCGCGCGGGGTCTTCACCTACCTCACCAAGCCCTACGACGCGCGCGAACTGCTGGACAAGATCTCTCAGGCGCTGGCGCTCGGCGCGCCGGCGATCACCGGCGGCAAGGGCGGCGACGAAAGCTGGCGCTCGGAGATCGTGAGCCGCAGCAACCGCATGGCCGAGCTGCTGGCCGAGGCGCGCATGGTGGCCAAGTCGGACGCCAGCGTGCTGCTTCGCGGCGACAGCGGCGCCGGCAAGGAACTGCTGGCGCGCGCGATCCACCGTGCCAGCGCGCGGGCCGACAAGCCCTTCGTGGCCGTCAACTGCGGCGCCATTCCCGAGGCGCTGCTGGAGTCCGAGCTCTTCGGCCACATGAAGGGCGCCTTCACCGACGCGGTCGCCAACCACAAGGGCCTGTTCCAGCAGGCCGACGGCGGCAGCCTGCTGCTGGACGAGATCGGCGACATGCCGCCGGCCCTGCAGGTCAAGCTGCTGCGGGTGCTGCAGGAACGCGCGGTGCGGCCGCTCGGCGGCAGCCAGTCGATCGCTGTCGACGTGCGGATCATCTCCGCCACCCATCGCGACCTCGATGCCGCGATGGAAGCCGGGCAGTTTCGGGAAGACCTCTATTACCGTCTCAACGTGGTGACGCTGAGCCTGCCGCCGCTGTCGGCGCGGCGCGAGGACATTCCGCTTCTGGCCAATCACTTCCTGCAGCGGCTTTCGGCCAAGTACGGCAAGCGGCTGTCGGGTTTCGCGCCCGAGGCGCTCAAGGCGCTGACCACCGCTTCCTGGCCGGGCAACGTGCGGCAGTTGTTCAACGTGGTCGAGCAGGTCTGCGCGCTCTCGAGTTCGCCGCTGATCCCGTTGGCGCTGGTGCAGCGCGCCTTGCGCGTGCCCAGCGTCGAGGTCCAGACCTATGCCGAGGCCAAGCAGCGCTTCGAGCGCGACTACCTGGTCGGGCTGCTCAAACTGACCGACGGCAACGTGGCCGACGCGGCGCGCCTGGCCGACCGCAACCGGACCGAGTTCTACCGCCTGCTGCAGAAGCACGAACTCACCCCGGGCCACTTCAAGGCCGACGCCCCGTCGCCGGGTGGCGATCCTGTCGCCGACGAGCGACGCCCCTAAGTCGTTGATTTGATTGGATTTCGGCAAGGCGCCTTCAGACCTTGTCGGGATTCGGCGACAGATTCCGGTGTTTTCAGGCCGTTGCCCGGCCGGCGGTCAGCCAAAAGACCTCCGAATCAGTCTAAGCGCTTGATTTAAAAGCGTTTTTCCATGCTGGCACAGGGTTTGCCCCTGTAGAGGCATGACAGCACAAAACAGCCCCTCTTTCGCGATGCGTCCGCAACGCGATGGCCTGCGTCAAAAGCAGTTTTCCCTCTCGCGGCCCCGCGCCGCGGGTCAATCCGCCGCGGCGCTGGCCGGCGCCGCGGGTGCCGCACCGGAATGCGTGTTCAAGCGCTTTCCGGCAATCGGCGACACGCCCCCCATTCAAAACCAACGCTGGTGATTCATCCATGAAGCCCAACGACTTTTCCCAACTGAACGTGCTCACGGAAGCCGATTTTTCGCACCGCAGCCTGGTTCGCGAAGAACGCCATCCCAACGCGGTGACGGCCCCGCCGATCAACCGCGGTTCGATGGCGCCTCGCCCCTGGCGCGGTTTCTGGAACAGCATCGGCACGGCCTTGCTGGTCAAGCTCGGCGCTGGCGGCAGCGCGGCCAAGGCGGCCGCGGGCGCGGCGCAGGTCCAGGCGGCCAAGCAGCCCTGGCAGCGCGCGGCCACCCAGCGTCGCCTCGCCTTCATGGCGCTCACGGTGTTCAGCACGATCATCGCGTCGACGCTGTTCGCCCGCGTGCAACCCGACTACGACAACATCTGGCTCGAATACAGCCAGATCGCGCTCTACGGCCTGCTTTCCGGCTGGGTCGTGACCGGTTTCGTGACTGCGCTGATGGGTTTCTACGTTTCCGTGCGCGGTGACAAGCATGCACTCTCGGCCGCGCAGGTGGCCGACCATCCGATGAACCCGGATGCCCGCACGGCGATCATCATGCCGATCTGCAATGAGGACGTGGCCACGGTGTTCGCCGGCCTGCGCGCGACCTGCGAATCGGTGGCCGCGACCGGCCACGCGCAGCAGTTCGACGTGTTCGTGCTGTCCGACAGCTACTCGCCCGAAGTCGCCGCCGCCGAACGCGCGGCCTGGGAAGACCTGCGCACCGCGCTGGCGACCAGCCCGAACCAGCCGCAGGTCGAGGTGTACTACCGCCTGCGCAAGCGCCGCACCCACCGCAAGGCGGGCAATGTGGCCGACTTCTGCCGCCGCTGGGGCAAGGACTACCGCTACATGGTCGTGCTCGACGCCGACAGCGTCATGAGCGGCGACTGCCTGACCTCGATGGTCAAGCTGATGGAAGCCAACCCCACCGCCGGCATCATCCAGACCGCGACGCAGGCCATCGGCCACGTCACGCTGCACGCCCGCGCCCAGCAGTTCGCATCGCGCATGACGGGCCGGCTGTTCACGCTCGGCATGCAGTTCTGGCAGCTCGGCGAGTCGCACTACTGGGGCCACAACGCGATCATCCGCGTCGAGCCCTTCATGGAACATTGCGCGCTGGCGCCGATCAAGGGCACCGGCGGCATGTCGGGCGGCATCATGTCGCACGACTTCGTCGAAGCCGCGCTGATGCGCCGCGCCGGCTACCACGTGTGGCTGGTGGCCGACCTGGTGGGCAGCTACGAACAGCAGCCGCCGGATCTCCTGGCCGAACTGCAGCGCGATCGCCGCTGGTGCCAGGGCAACCTGCAGAACGCGCGCCTGATGGCCGAACCCGGCCTGCACTCGGTGCACCGTGCGATGTTCGTTACCGGAACGATGGCCTACGTCTCGGCGCCGCTCTGGCTCGCCTTCCTGACGCTGGGCACCGCCCTGTGGCTCACCGGCTCGAGCGTGGTCGCTCACTGGCTGGTGATGCCGATGGAACTGGCCGGCCTCTGGCTGTGGACCTTGTGTCTGCTGTTCCTCCCCCGCATCCTGGGCATCGCGGCCGTGCTGATGCGCGGCGAGCAGCGCCAGTACGGCGGCGTCGGCAGCCTGCTGAAAAGCGCTGCGCTCGAAAGCGTCTTGGCCATCGTGCAGGCGCCGGTTCGCATGCTGGCCCACTCGCTCTTCGTGGTGGTGGCGCTCACCGGCATCAAGCTCGACTGGAAGTCGCCTCCCCGCGAAGCCGCCGCCGTGCCGTGGCGCATCGCCGCCGTCCAGCTGGCGCCGATGACCCTGGTGATCGCGACGTTGGCAGTCGGCATCGCGCTGATCGACGCCAGCGCCCTGGCCTGGCTGATGCCGGTCGGCCTGCCGCTGCTGCTGGCGATTCCGCTGACCGTGCTGACCAGCCAGATCGCGCTGGGCAACTCGCTGCGCGACCGCGGCTTCCTGCTGATTCCGGAAGAGTCGCGCTCGCCGGCAGTGCTGCGCAGGGCATGGATGCACGCGGTGCGCCTGGCCCGGGTGTGACGCTCCGCTGATCTCGCCAACAAAAAGCCCGCTGTCAGCGGGCTTTTTTCATGGTGCTCAGAAACGCGGCATGCCGCCGCCTCCACCCATACCGGGCATCCCCTTCATGCCGCCCATGCGCTTCATCATCTTCATGAGGCCGCCGCCTTTCATCTTCTTCATCATTCCCTGCATCTGCTCGAACTCGTTGAGCAGCCGGTTCACTTCCTGAACCTGCACGCCGGCACCCGCCGCGATGCGCCGCTTGCGCGTCGCCTTGAGCAGTTCGGGCTTGCGGCGCTCCAGCGGCGTCATGCTGTTGATGATGCCTTCCTTGCGGCGGATGTCGCGTTCGGCGCGGGTCATGTCGGCCTCGGTGGCCTTGGCGGCCATCTGCGCGGGCAGCTTGTCCATGATGCTGGAGAGGCCGCCCATCTGCTTCATCTGCTGCAGCTGGCTGAGGAAGTCGTTGAGGTCGAAGCCGGCGCCGCTCTTGACCTTGGCCGCCAGCTTCTGCGCAGCCGCCACGTCGACGCCGGCCGTGACCTGCTCGACCAGCGCCACGATGTCGCCCATGCCCAGGATGCGTCCGGCATGGCGCTCGGCATCGAAGACCTCGAGCCCGTCGATCTTTTCGCTGACGCCGGCAAACTTGATCGGCACGCCCGTCACCTGCCGCACCGACAGCGCCGCGCCGCCGCGCGAATCGCCGTCGGTCTTGGTCAGGATGATCCCGGTCAGCGGCAGCGCTTCCTTGAAGGCCTTCGCGGTGTTGATCGCGTCCTGGCCCTGCATCGCATCGACCACGAACAGGGTTTCGACCGGATTCAGTGCGGCGTGCAGCTGCTGGATCTCGGTCATCAGCACTTCGTCGATCGCCAGCCGGCCGGCCGTGTCGACCAGCAGCACGTCGAAGAAATGGCGCTTGGCGTGGTCGAGCGCGGCGCGCGCGATGTCGAGCGGTTTCTGGTCGGGAGTGCTGGGGAACCATTCGGCCCCGGCCTGCTTGGTCACGGTCTTGAGTTGCTCGATGGCCGCGGGCCGGTAGACGTCGCCCGAGACCGTCAGCACCTTCTTCTTGCGCTTCTCGATCAGGTGCTTGGCCAGCTTGGCGGTGGTCGTGGTCTTGCCGGCGCCCTGCAGGCCGGCCATCAGGATCACGGCAGGCGGCTGGGCCACCAGGTTGATGTCGGCAACGCCTTCGCCCATGGTCGCCGCCAGTTCGCGGTTGACGATGCCGATCAGCGCCTGGCCGGGCTTCAGCGAACCGAGCACTTCCTGGCCCAGGGCCTTTTCTTTCACGCGCGCGACGAAATCGCGCACCACGGGCAAGGCGACGTCGGCCTCGAGCAGGGCCATGCGCACCTCGCGCAGCATGTCCTGCACATTGCTTTCGGTGATGCGGGCCTGGCCGCTGACCTGCTTGACGAGGCGTGAGAATTTTTCGCTGAGGGCGGTGGCCATGGTGCTTCCCGCTCGGCGGGACCGGTATATAGACGGGAGCAAGAGGCGTCGTGCAAAGGCGAGACGCTAAACTCCGTCGATGATTTTAGCGATCCCCTCTCCACTCGGCGTGGCGCTGGGCATCGCCACTGCTGCTGCCTACGGCACGACCGCCGCTGCTTCTTCGCGACTGGGCCGGTCTTCCACGCAATGGATGCTGGGGCTGGCCTGGCTGCTGCACGCCGGCGCGCTGGCCGTGGGGCTGGTCGGCGGCGACCCGCGCTTCGGTTTTGCGCCGGCGCTTTCGGTCACCGCGTGGCTGGTGCTGACGGTGTATGCGATCGAAAGCCGCATGTATCCCCAGCTCAAGGTGCGGCGCGTGCTCGCGGCGCTGGGCGCAGCGGCGGTGCTGCTCGCGGTCCTGTTTCCGGGCACGCCGCTGCATGTCGCGGCCTCGCCCTGGCTGCCGCTGCATCTGGCGCTCGGCATCGCCTCGTACGGCCTGTTCGCCGCGGCGGTGGTCCATGCCTGGCTCATGACCCGCGCCGAAAAGCAGATCCGGCTCGCGGCCGAGCCGCAGGGCGGCGTGCCGCTCCTGACGATGGAGCGGCTCACCTTCCGTTTCGTGACCGCCGGTTTTGTGCTGTTGTCTGCCACGCTGCTGGCCGGCCTGCTGTTCAGCGAAACGCTCTACGGCGCCACCGTGCGCGGCTGGAAATGGGACCACAAGACGGTGTTCTCGGTGCTCGCCTGGCTCAGCTTCGCGGTGCTGCTGATCGGCCGCGCCCGCTTCGGCTGGCGCGGTCGCACCGCCCGGCGCGTGCTCTATGCGGGCTCGGCCCTGCTGCTGCTGGCCTATGTGGGATCGCGTTTCGTGCTCGAAGTGGTGCTCGCGCGCACGCCCTCATGAAATACCTGCTCGTCTTCGCCGTGGTCTTCGTGGCGATCTGGATCTGGCGCAAGAACCGGCGCGAGGAGATGCGTTCGCGCCCGCCGCCGCCGCGCGCAACGCCAGCTGTCAGGGCGCCGCAGGCCATGGTGCGCTGCGCCCAGTGCGGCATTCACTTGCCCGCCGCGGATGCCATCAGCGGGCCGGACGGCGCCGTCTATTGCAGCGCGGCGCACCGGCAAGCCGGGTCGGGATGAGCGACTTCGCCGTGCTATCCACTTCACGTGGCCGCGCGCAGCGCGCTGCCGTTCGTGAGCTCCCGCGGAACCGGCTTCGCCGGGCCGCTGGGAGCGCCCCCTCGAAGGGGGTGGGCGGCTACGCGAAGCGAGCAAGCCTGGGGGTGGGCTGATGTCCACCTTCCTCTGGTCGCGTGGCGAGCCGGCGACGGACTGGAGCCCGCTCGACCATTTCAATCGCGAAAGCTCGGCGCTGCTGCGCCTGTGGCGCGGCTTCATGACGGCACGCTGCTTCGTCGCCGCGGTGCTGCTGCTGCTGCAGGCGGTGGCCTTCGCGCTCGGACAGCCGATGCAGTCGGAAGCGATCGCGCTGTCGATCGGTTACCTGGTGGCCGCAGTGCTCGCGGCGCGCTATGCGCCTTTCCAGCCGCCGATCCGCGGCTTCGGCGCCGCATGGCTCTCGACCATCGGCGTCGATCTGGTCACTTTCACCGCACTGCAGTTGCTGCAGGTGGGCAGCATCAACTACACGCCGCTCTTTGCCTTGCCGGTACTGATGGGGGCCGTGCTGGGCACAGGCATGGTCGGCCTCGGCACCACCGCCGCAGTCACGCTACTGCTGCTGGGCCATGCAGGCTGGTACTGGCTGCAGCTGCCCGCCGAGGCATCGCCGCGATTCGTGCAGGCGGCGCTGACCGGCACCGGCCTGTTCGTGGTGGCGCTGCTTGCGCACGAGCTGGCGCGCCGGCTCACGCGCGAGGAAGCGCTGGCGCAACGCAACCGAAGCACCGCGCAGATGCACGCACAGGTGAACGACCTGGTGATCGAGACGCTGAGCGAAGGCGTGCTCGTGATCGATGCCCAGGGCCAGGTGCATGCCGCCAACCCCGCAGCCGACGCGATCCTCGGCCAGGGGCTGGCCGAGCTCGCGTTGCCGTTCGCGCTGAACACGCATCCGGCCTGGGCCGCCTTGGCCGCCATCGCGCGCCAGACCTTTGCACGCCGCACGCCGCAATCGAAAGAAATTCCGGTCGCACAGGCGCAGGGCGCGCCGCGCGAGGTGCGGGTGCGCACGCGGCTCACGCCGGCCACCGACCGCCGCACCGAGAGCCTGTGCGTGATGTTCCTGCAGGACCTGCGCGAGCTCGAGGCGCGCATCCGCACCGAGAAACTGGCCGCCATGGGGCGCATGTCGGCGGCCGTCGCGCACGAGATCCGGAACCCGCTGGCCGCCATCACGCAGGCCAGCGCGCTGCTGGCGGAAGACCTGATCGATCCGGCGCACCGCCAGCTCACGACGATGGTGCAGCAGAACGCGCTGCGGCTCTCGCGCATCGTCGACGACGTGCTCGATGTCGCCCGCGCCCGCCAGCAGCGCGTGCTGCCGCTGGGCGAGCAGGTGTCGCTCGATCCGACCGTGCGCACGCTGGCGGAGGAATGGGTCCAGCACTCGCAGCGCCAGGGCGTGCTGCTGATCCTCGAAGCGGCCGGCAGCGTGGTGCGCTTCGACATCGAGCACCTGCGGCGCATCCTCGTGAACCTGCTCGACAACGCCGCGCGCTATGCCGGCGATCGAGACGGCTCGATTCAGGTGACCACGCGGATGAACGCCGCCGGCCGGGCCAGCCTGCAGATCTGGAGCGACGGCGCGCCGCTCGAACCCGCGGTGCAGCGCCATCTGTTCGAACCCTTCTTCTCTTCCGAAAGCCGATCCAGCGGCCTTGGGCTGTTCCTGTGCCGGGAGCTGTGCGAACGCCATGGCGCGACCATCGGCTACGAGCGCCGCGCGCTGTCCGCGGCGGGGCCGGAGGGCAACGAATTCTTCGTCGCCTTTGCTGCGGGCGAGACCCGGCTGACACAATAGCGGCGTGAGCACCACTAACCCGTCCGCGCCGCGCCCCGCCCAGATCCTGGTCGTCGACGACGAGCCCGACCTTCGCACGCTCTACGAACTCACGCTGCTGCGCGAGGGCTACCGGGTCGAAGCGGCGGGCAGCGTGTCGGAAGCGCGCGAGCATCTGGATGCGGGCCGCTTCGACGCCGTGATCACCGACATGCGCCTGCCCGACGGCCTCGGAATGGAGATCCTGCAGCGCATCCAGCAGGAGCAGCGCAGCGAGCGCTGCGTGGTGATGACGGCCTACGGCTCGGCCGAGAACGCGGTCGAGGCGCTCAAGGCCGGCGCCTTCGACTACCTGACCAAGCCGGTGGACCTGAAGCAGTTTCGCGCCGTGGTGGCCTCGGCGGTGCAGGCGCAATCGGCACCGGCCCGGCCGGCGCGCTTGCCCGACGATGGCGGCAGCAAGACGGCGGCGGCGACCGGCACTGCCGGCCTGGCGGCGCTCGAACGGCTGGTCGGCGCCTCGGAGCCGATGCGCCTGGTGAAGGCGCGCATCGCCAAGGTGGCACGCGGCATGGCGCCGGTGCTGGTGCGCGGCGAGTCCGGCACCGGCAAGGAACTGGTGGCGCGTGCGGTGCACGCCTGCAGCCAGCGCAGCGACGGACCTTTCGTCGCCGTCAACTGCGGCGCGATTCCCGAGAACCTGCTCGAGGCCGAATTCTTCGGTGCACGCAAAGGTTCCTATACCGGTTCCTCGCAAGACCGCGACGGCTACTTCCAGGCGGCGCGCGGCGGCACGCTGTTCCTCGACGAGATCGGCGACCTTCCGCTGGCCATGCAATCCAAGCTGCTGCGCGCGATCCAGGAGCGCAGCGTGCGGCCGATCGGCTCGACGCAGGAAGACGCGGTCGACGTGCGCATCGTGAGCGCCACGCACAAGGACCTGCAGGCCGAGGTGCAGGCCAGCCGCTTCCGCCAGGACTTGTTCTACCGCCTCAACGTGATCGAGATCGCGGTGCCGGCACTGCGCGATCGCCGCGAAGACCTGCCGGCGCTGTGCGAAGCCTTGTTCGCACGCATCGCGCGCGACGCCGGCATGCCGGTGCCCACGCTGTCGCCCGATGTGCTGCAGCGCCTGTCGGAGCATCCGCTGCACGGCAACGTCCGCGAACTCGAAAACCTTCTGCATCGCGCCGTCGCATTGAGCGACGGCGATGTGCTTCATCTCGATTTCGTGGGCCGCGGCAGCACGGCGCCGTTGCTCGACCCGGCGCCCGCAGCGCCGGCGCCTGAACAGGCACCGGCGAGCAGCAGCGCCCCGATTCCCGATGCGAAGCCGGCGCCCGCGGTGCCGAGCGACCTGCAGAGCTATCTCGACCAGCAGGAGCGCGAGATCCTCGTGCGCGCCCTGCAGGAAAGCGGCTTCAACCGGACCGCGGCCGCAGCGCGGCTCGGCCTCAGCCTGCGGCAGATCCGCTACCGGATCGCGCGCCTGGGCATCGCGACGCCCAGCGGCGACGAGGCGAATGGCAACGGTGCCGACGACTGAAGACAACGCCGGCCTCTGGCAGGCCGGCTGGTACCGCTTCGCCCGGCAACTGCGCTCGCCGAATTTCGGGCCACGCCCCGAAGGCGCGCAGATCGATCTGATCGTGCTGCATTCGATCAGCCTGCCGCCGGGCCGCTATGGCGGCGACGAGGTCCAGCAGCTCTTCACGAACCAACTGGACTGGGACGCGCATCCCTACTTCGCAACCATCCGCGGCACCGAGGTGTCGTCCCATTTCTATGTGCGGCGCAGCGGCGAGCTGTGGCAGTTCGTGAGCTGCGACGAGCGCGCCTGGCATGCGGGTCCTTCATCGTGGCGTGGCCGCGCGAACTGCAACGACGACTCGATCGGCATCGAGCTCGAAGGCCTGGAGGGCGAACTCTTCGAGCCCAGCCAGTACGAAACCCTCGCGAGCCTGTGCCCTGCGCTCGCGCAGCGCCATCCGATCGCGTTCATTGCGGGCCACGAGCACGTTGCGCCGAGCCGCAAGGCCGACCCGGGCAGCGGCTTCGACTGGCGCCTGCTGCAGGAGCAACTGGGCTGGGACCGCGCGATGTTCCCGGACAGCGTCGCGGCGCGCTGAAATTTTTCAATCGCTGCGCGTTCGACGATGCGCTGTTGATGCAACACAGCAACAGCGGCATCGCGCCTCTTGACTCGCAGCAACCATGCGCCTTTCAGGCCCAAATACGCCGCCAGGCCCCATGGGCCGCGGCACGCGCTATGGTCATTAAGTCACGGCGCGGCGTAGCTCCGTGCAGACCGTCTTTCACTGTGCATTTGTTCCTTGAATCACTGGGAAAACACTACATCTAGTGGGTTGTACACCCGTCAGACCCTAGATATAGTGTGCCCTGCCCTGTGCTTCAGCCGAGCAACCGGCCAGATGCGGCACCGCCGCTCCAACAAGAATTGCCAACCGAGGATCGAATGCAAACTGTTTTAAACACCCCCGCCACACCTCGCGCCGTACCCTCGACGCCGCAGAAAAATGACGTTGCAGGCTCACCCGCCGGCAACGCGCTCGCGCACTACCAGATCATTCGCCGCAACGGCGCGGTGGTGCCCTTCGAGCCGAACAAGATCGCGATCGCGATGATGAAGGCCTTCCTCGCGGTGCACGGCACCCAGGGCGCGGCTTCGGCCAGCGTGCGCGAGACGGTCGACACCCTGACCCAGGCCGTGGTGCGCGCGATGGTGCGCTCGCGTCCGGGCGGCGGCACCTTCCACATCGAGGACGTGCAGGACCAGGTCGAGCTCGGCCTGATGCGCGGCGGCCACCACGAGATCGCACGCGCCTATGTGCTGTACCGCGAACGCCGTTCGCAGGAACGCTCGAAGCTGGGCGAGCAGGACTCGGCGATCTCCGTCTCCACGCTGCACGTGCTGGACCGCGGCGAACGCGTCGCGCTCGACCTGAACGAGCTCAAGGGCCTGATCGAATCCGCCTGCGAAGGCCTGGGCGACAGCATCACGGCCGGCCCGATCCAGGCCGAGACGATGCGCAACCTGTACGACGGCGTGCCGCTCGACGAGGTCTACAAGGCCTCCATCCTGGCGGCGCGCACGCTGATCGAGAAGGATCCCGACTACACCTTCGCCACCGCGCGCCTGCTGCTGCACACGATCTTCAAGGAGATCATCGGCCGCGAAGTAATGCCGGCCGACCGCGCGCAGGCCTATGCCGACTACTTCCCGCAGTTCATCAAGAAGGGCGTCGACAACGAGCTGCTCGACGAGAAGCTGCTGCAGTACGACCTGAGCCGCCTGGGCGCCGCGCTCAAGCCCGAGCGCGACCTGCAGTTCGACTACCTCGGCCTGCAGACGCTGTACGACCGCTACTTCCTGCACGTGCGCAAGGCCCGCATCGAACTGCCGCAGGCTTTCTTCATGCGCGTCTCGATGGGCCTGGCGCTGGGCGAGATCGATCGCGAAGCCCGCGCGATCGAGTTCTACGAAGTGCTGTCGTCCTTCGACTTCATGTCGAGCACGCCGACCCTCTTCAACAGCGGCACGCTGCGCTCGCAGCTCTCGAGCTGCTACCTGACCACGGTGCCCGACGACCTCGACGGCATCTACGAGTCGATCAAGGAAAACGCCCTGCTGTCCAAGTTCGCGGGCGGCCTGGGCAACGACTGGACGCGCGTGCGCGCGCTCGGCAGTCACATCAAGGGCACCAACGGCGAGTCGCAGGGCGTGGTGCCCTTCCTCAAGGTGGTGAACGACACCGCGGTGGCGGTCAACCAAGGCGGCAAGCGCAAGGGCGCCGTCTGCACCTACCTGGAAAGCTGGCACCTCGACATCGAGGAATTTCTCGAGCTGCGCAAGAACACCGGCGACGACCGCCGCCGCACGCACGACATGAACACGGCGAACTGGATTCCCGACCTGTTCATGCGCCGCGTGATGGAAAAGGGCACGTGGACGCTGTTCTCGCCCTCCAACGTGCCCGACCTGCACGACAAGTTCGGCATCGACTTCGAAACCGCCTACGTCGCCTACGAAGAGAAGGCCGCGCGCGGCGAGATCAAGCCCAGCCGCACGCTCCAGGCCTCCGACCTCTGGCGCAAGATGCTCACGATGCTGTTCGAGACCGGGCATCCGTGGATCACCTTCAAGGACGCCTGCAACGTGCGCTCGCCGCAGCAGCACGCCGGCGTGGTTCATTCCTCGAACCTGTGCACCGAGATCACGCTCAACACCAGCGACACCGAAACCGCCGTCTGCAACCTCGGCTCGGTCAACCTGCTGCAGCATCTGAAGGACGGAAAGGTCGACCAGGAAAAGCTCCAGCGCACGATCGCGACCGCCATGCGGATGCTCGACAACGTGATCGACATCAACTACTACGCGGTCAAGAAGGCGCGCGATTCCAACCTGCGCCACCGTCCGGTCGGCCTCGGCGTGATGGGCTTCCAGGACGCGCTGTACGAGCTGCGCATCCCCTACGCGTCGCAGGAAGCCGTGCAGTTCGCCGACGAATCGATGGAAGCGATCTGCTACCACGCCTACTGGGCCTCGACCGAGCTGGCCCGCGAGCGCGGCAAGTACTCGAGCTACAAGGGCTCGCTGTGGGATAAGGGCATCCTGCCGCTCGACACGCTCGATCTGCTCGAGAAGGCGCGCGGCGGCTATGTCGACGTCGACCGCTCGTCCACGCTCGACTGGAACGCGCTGCGCCAGAAGATCAAGGCCGACGGCATGCGCAATTCGAACTGCGTGGCCATCGCGCCGACCGCGACCATCTCCAACATCATCGGCGTCGACGCCTCGATCGAGCCCTGCTTCGGCAACCTCTCGGTCAAGTCGAACCTCTCCGGCGAGTTCACCGTCATCAACCACTACCTGGTGCGCGACCTCAAGCGCCTGGGCCTGTGGGACGACGTGATGGTGATGGACCTCAAGCACTTCGACGGCTCGCTGCGCCCGATCGATCGCGTGCCGCAAGACGTCAAGGCGCTCTACGCGACCGCGTTCGAAGTCGAAACCACGTGGCTGGTGGAGGCCGCCGCGCGCCGCCAGAAGTGGATCGACCAGGCACAGTCGCTCAACATCTACATGGCCGGCGCGTCGGGCAAGAAGCTCGACGACACCTACAAGCTCGCCTGGCTGCGCGGCCTGAAGACCACCTACTACCTTCGCACGCAAAGCGCGACGCACGCCGAGAAGTCGACCGTGCAATCGGGTCGGCTCAACGCGGTGTCTTCGGGCGGCAGCGATGCATCGTCGTCGGGGATGAGCGCGCTCGAAGCAGCGGCTCTCGCCGCGCGCGAACAGATGAACGCAGTGCCTGCGACCGACATCGCTTTCTGCGGCGTCGACGATCCGACGTGCGAAGCGTGCCAGTGATGTCAGCGTGAAGTTGCCTTGATTCGCGGCATCGCCTGACAAATTGCGATGCATGCGAACAACATAAGGGCAACATAATTGGAGCGCGATGTGAAGCAGCACTTTGCAACTCACATCGTTGCTCACATAATTTGAGCATTGGATTTTTCTATGTTGACCTGGGACGAAGAAGTCAAGCCCTCCTTGCCAAAGGATCTGCAACAAGGATTGCGGCACCCATCGAACAACGACGCGACCGTCGGTCGCTCGTCGGAGTTCCCGACTTCGCAAATTGCTCCCGCCTTGCGCACGCTCGATGACGGCGCCGCATTGCGGCCTGTGCCGGTTGCAGCGGCCGCCGCGACAGCGCAAGCACCGGCCGCGCGCCGCGTGAGGGCGGCAGACAAGCGCATCATCAACGGCCAGACCGACGTCAATCAGCTGGTGCCGTTCAAGTACAAGTGGGCCTGGGAAAAATACCTCGCCACCTGCGCCAATCACTGGATGCCGCAGGAAGTGAACATGACGCGCGACATCGCGCTCTGGAAAGACCCGAACGGCCTGACAGAAGACGAGCGCCGCATCGTCAAGCGCAATCTCGGCTTCTTCGTGACCGCCGATTCGCTGGCCGCCAACAACATCGTGCTGGGCACCTACCGCCACATCACCGCCCCCGAGTGCCGCCAGTTCCTGCTGCGCCAGGCCTTCGAGGAAGCGATCCACACGCACGCCTACCAGTACATCGTCGAGTCGCTCGGCCTGGACGAGAGCGAGATCTTCAACGCCTACAACGAGGTGCCGTCGATCCGCGACAAGGACCAGTTCCTGATCCCCTTCATCGAAGCCATCAGCGACCCGCACTTCCGCACCGGCACGCACGAGAACGATCAGACCCTGCTCAAGTCGCTGATCGTCTTCGCCTGCCTGATGGAAGGCCTGTTCTTCTACGTCGGCTTCACGCAGATCCTCGCGCTGGGCCGCCAGAACAAGATGACCGGCGCTGCCGAGCAGTACCAGTACATCCTGCGCGACGAATCGATGCACTGCAACTTCGGCATCGACCTCATCAACCAGCTGAAGCTCGAGAACCCTCACCTCTGGACTGCGGAGTTCAAGGCCGAGATCAAGGCCCTCTTCCTGAAGGCCGTCGAACTCGAGTACAAGTACGCCGAAGACACCATGCCTCGCGGCGTGCTCGGCATGAATGCCTCCATGTTCAAGGGCTACCTGCGCTACATCGCCAACCGGCGCGCGCAGCAGATCGGCCTGGAAACGCTCTTCCCGAACGAGGAAAACCCGTTCCCCTGGATGAGCGAAATGATTGACCTGAAGAAAGAGCGCAACTTCTTCGAGACTCGCGTGATCGAGTACCAGTCGGGCGGCGCGCTCTCCTGGGATTGAATTGTTCCGATAAAAACAAGTGAATTCAAGAATAGCTCTTGCCGGCGACACGCACCAGAGAGTGCGGCACCGGTAAAGGCGCAGGTGTTCATGGTGCTGGGGCTTGCTCCAACCTCATGAATCGCTTCACGCTACCAACATGCGTGGAGTGCTTCAAAAGTTGATTTTTTCAACTTGATCAAGGAGAAATAGAAATGGCAACTGCAAAGAAAGCGCCGGCCAAGAAAGCCGCTGCAAAGAAGGCTCCGGCAAAGAAGGTCGCCGCCAAAAAGGCGCCGGCTAAGAAGGTCGTAGCGAAGAAGGCTCCTGCCAAGAAGGTAGCGGCCAAGAAGGCACCGGCGAAGAAGGCCGCTGCGAAGAAGGCTCCTGCGAAGAAGGCAGCAGCCAAGAAGGCACCGGCGAAGAAGGCCGCTGCGAAGAAGGCTCCTGCGAAGAAGGCAGCGGCCAAGAAGGCGCCTGCGAAAAAGGCAGCTGCAAAGAAGGCGCCTGCCAAGAAGGCCGCGGCCAAAAAGCCCGCTGCCAAGAAAGCAGCGAAAAAGCCCGCTGCCAAGAAGGCCGCGAAAGCGCCCGCCAAGGCAGCCGTAGCGCCTGCTCCTGCAGCGCAAACGACGCTGAACCCGCAGGCAGCCTGGCCGTTTCCGACGGCCAGCAAGCCCTGAGTCGCTCAGCGGCCTTGAAGGCACAAGCCCGGCACCGAAAGGTGTCGGGCTTTTTTATGGGCGGCCCGGCACCGAGGGCAGGTGTCGGGCTTTTTTAATGGGTTGATGGGCTCGTCTCAGAGCCCGAGCGCCTGGCGATCCACCTGGTAGTTCTGCGGCCCGCGCTGTGCGATCTTGAGCGCGCCGACGCGATTGCCCAGTGCGGCGCAGCGCGCGAGCGGCCAGCCTTGCTCGAGGCCGAACAACAGCGCGCCGCGCCACGCGTCGCCGCAGCCCGTCGGCTCGACCACGGCGGTCGGCGTCACACCGGGCACGTGCTCGCGCTCGCCTTCGGTCCACACCTCGCAGCCCTCGGCCGCCAGGGTCACGACCAGGCCGCGCACGCGCTTCGAGATCTCGGCGAGGCTCCAGCCCGTGCGCTGCGAAAGCATCTTTCCTTCGTAGTCGTTGACCACCACCCAGCTGGCAAGGTCCACAAAATGCGCGAGTTCCTTGCCGTCGAACATCGGCAGGCCCTGACCCGGATCGAAGACGAACGGAATGTCCGCCGCCTTGAACTGCTCGGCATGCTGCAGCATCGCCTCGCGGCCGTCGGGTGCCACGATGCCGAGTCGAATGTCCGCGCGCGCAGCGACGCGCGTGATGTGCGCCTGCTGCATCGCACCCGGATGGAAGGCCGTGATCTGGTTGTTGTCGCGGTCGTTCATGATCATGGCTTGCGCGGTGAAGCTGTCCTCGACCTGCCGCACGAACTCGGTGCTGATGCCCAGCGTTCGCAGCCGCTCCAGATAGTCGTCGCCGTCGCTGCCCACCGTCGCCATCGGCAGCGCCGTGCCGCCCAGTGCGTTGAGGCTGTAGGCGATGTTTCCAGCGCACCCTCCGAAGTCGCGCCGCAAACCAGGCACGAGAAAGGACACGTTGAGGATGTGCAGCTGATCAGGAAGGATCTGATCGGCGAACCGGCCCTCGAAAGTCATGATGGTGTCGAACGCGAGGGAACCGCAAATCACTGCTGCCATGGATGAACCGTTGGTTGGATTGAGAAAGAAGGAGCACGCGGCTCAAGGATAGAACGCCAGCACCCGATAGCCTGCGATCGGCGGCATGGCCGCGGCCTCGGGGCCGGTCAGCGCGAGCGGCAAGGACGCCAGGCGCTCCGCACGCGCCGGCAGCACGGGCGGCGCGCCGAACTCGGCCGGCATGAGCACACGGCGCACCACTGCGCGCTCCTGCATGTCGAGCAAGGACAGCTCGACCGCCGGCATCGCGAGCGGCACGGTGGCAGCGTTGCGCAAGGTGAAGCTGAGGCGGTAGGCGTCCGTGCTCTTCTCGCGTGCGAAAGAGGCGCCATCGATCGTGATGTCGCCGATCTGGCGCAGCGCAGAGAGCTCGCAGCCGGTCACACCGCACAGCGCCGAGAGCACGGGGCGCAGCGCAGGCTGGCGAGCGGCAATGAGGTCGCGCTCCTGGTGCAGTATCTGCAGGAACAAGAGGACGGCGGCCAGCACAGCGACGACGATCAGCGAGCGCCGCCCGATCAACCGCTGCCAGAACGCGCTTGCGCCGGCGATCATCCCGCCGGAGAACCGGGGCGCGCGCCGATCGACTTCGATCAGGGGCTCGGATTCGCTGGCGGAGAGAACCACTGGTGCAGATTCGCGCGCCGCCCGCTCTAGGCCGCGCGCTTTCGCCTTGGCGATCTTGGCGGACTTGGCCCGGGCACGGCGCAGCGCCTTTTGCAGCTGTGCATTGCCGGTGTCTTCTCCAATCGATGGCGGCGGCGACGGGGCGGCTTGCGGGTCGCGGCCGACGGGCGGCGCGGCTCCGAGATTCAGGTCGATGTTCGGGAACGGCGGAAGCGAGGGATAAGGCGGAACGACATACGAGGCAGTTGCGGACTTCGGCTGCGGCCTCTCGGGCCAGGGCTCGTCAGCGAAAACGCTGGCGATGTCGTCGAGCTGCAGCGAGTCGCGTGCGGCAGGTGTCGCGGGCGACGGAGCGGGCGGGTCGTCGACCGCGGGCGGCTCTATTTCTTGTTCATCGTCGAAGAAATCCGCGTCTTCGATGTTCCGCGCGGGCTCGTCTGCCGGCGCCTCATGCAGCGCTTCGGCGTCCGATTCGATCGGCGGGTCGGCATCGCGCGGCGCGTCGTCACCGGAAGCCGGCGCAGGCACGGAAGGCGTGGATGCCGGCGCCGCATCGGGCGCTTCATGAAGGTCGACGGTCGCGTCGAACACCTCGCTGCACCGGCCGCAACGCACCCATCCATCGGAGATGCGAAGCTGGTCCCTCACCACTTTGAAGGTGGTGGCGCAGGCAGGGCAGCGGGTGACCAGACTCATGAGCCGCCGATTGTAGGGTTGCTCGCCCCCAGGCTTGCCCACCTCGTGCGGAGCCCGGGGCGCACTCAGCCCCTCGACGTCATGAGGATCCAGCCGTCTTCACTGTCGCTGACTTCCAGCGCCGCGTAGGGCGCATAGGCGAGCTTCAGCTCGTCGGCCTGCCGCTCGAGGATGCCGGCCAGCACCAGCGAACCGCCTGGCGCCACGTGTTCGCACAGCAAAGGCGCCAGCACCTTGAGCGGGGTGGCCAGGATGTTCGCGAGCACGACCTCATAGCGGCCCGTCGCCAGCTCCGACAGGCCGGCCTTCAACTGCACACCGTTCGCCTCGGCGTTGAGCCGCGTCGCGTCCACCGCGGCTTCGTCGATGTCGACGGCATCGATGTCCGTCGCACCGAACTTCGCTGCGCCGATCGCCAGGATGCCGGAGCCGCAACCGTAGTCCAGCACGCGCTTTCCGCCGAGCTTCCCGCGCGTGGCGATCCAGCGCAGGCACATGCGCGTGGTCGGATGCGTGCCGGTGCCGAAGGCCAGACCCGGGTCGAGCCGGATGACCTGGCGCGCCTGCGCCGGCGGCTCGTGCCAGGTGGGCACGATCCAGAACTCAGGTGTGATCTCGACCGGCGCAAATTGAGACTGCGTCAGCCGCACCCAATCCTGCTCCGGCACGTCGGACAGGCCAAGCAGCTTGCAATCCGCAAAGAAGTCCTGTGCGGCCAGCACCGCCGCCGCTTCCTGCGCCTCGGCCTCGGTGGCAAACAATGCGATCACCCGCGAGCGCTGCCAGCCTTCCTTCGGCGGCGGCATGCCGGGTTCTCCGAACAGGGCCTGCTCGGCATCGGTCTGGGCATCCGCGTCCTCGACCGAGACGCTCAGCGCGTCGAGTGCCTCGAGCGCGTCGCCGACGGTCTCGACGCGGTCTTCCGGCGCGAGCAGGCGGAGTTCGAACACGGCGCCGGTCCCGCTCAGCGCTTGTGGGCCGCGAGCCACTCTTCGAGATAGTGGATATTGGTACCGCCGCTCATGAACTTGGCGTCGACCATCAGCTCGCGGTGCAGCGGAATGTTGGTCTGGATGCCCTCGATCACCGTCTCGCTCAGCGCCGTGCGCATGCGCGCCAGGGCTTGGTCGCGGGTGTCGCCGTGGACGATGATCTTGCCGATCATCGAGTCGTAGTTCGGCGGGACGAAGTAGTTGGTATAGACATGGGAGTCCACGCGCACCCCCGGTCCGCCCGGCGGATGCCACATCGTGATGCGGCCCGGCGAGGGCGTGAACTTGTAGGGATCCTCGGCATTGATGCGGCACTCGATCGAATGGCCGCGCATCTCGATCTGGCGCTGCGTGAACGGCAGCTTCTCGCCGGCCGCGACCATGATCTGCGTCTTCACGATGTCGATGCCGGTCGTGAATTCGGTGACCGGGTGCTCCACCTGCACGCGGGTGTTCATCTCGATGAAATAGAACTCGCCGTTCTCGTAGAGGAACTCGAAGGTGCCGGCGCCGCGGTAGCCAATCCTCTTGCAGGCGGCGGCGCAACGCTCGCCGATCTTTTCGATCAGCTTGCGCGGAATGCCCGGCGCGGGCGACTCCTCGATCACCTTCTGGTGGCGCCGCTGCATCGAGCAGTCGCGCTCGCCCAGATAGACCGCGTTCTTGTGCTTGTCGGCCAGGATCTGGATTTCGACGTGGCGCGGGTTCTGGAGATACTTCTCCATGTAGACCGACGGATTGTTGAAGGCCGCGCCGGCTTCCGCCTTGGTCATCTGGATCGCATTGACCAGCGCCGCCTCGGTGTGCACCACGCGCATGCCGCGTCCGCCGCCGCCGCCCGCCGCCTTGATGATGACGGGGTAGCCGATCGCCCGGGCGATGCGCTTGTTGGTGGTGGCGTCGTCGGACAGTTCGCCTTCGGAGCCCGGCACGCACGGAACGCCGGCCTTGATCATGGCCTGCTTGGCCGACACCTTGTCGCCCATCATGCGGATCGACTCGGGCGTAGGGCCGATGAACTGAAAGCCGCTTTGCTCGACGCGCTCGGCGAAATTGGCGTTCTCGCTCAGGAAGCCGTAGCCCGGGTGGATCGCTTCGGAATCCGTCACCTCGGCCGCCGAGATGATCGCCGGCATGTTCAGGTAGCTTTGCGACGAAGGCGCGGGGCCGATGCACACCGCCTCCTGCGCCAGCTTCACGTACTTGGCCTCGCGGTCGGCCTCGGAATACACCATCACGGCCTTGATGCCGAGTTCGCTGCAGGCGCGCTGGATGCGCAGGGCAATCTCTCCGCGATTGGCGACCAGTATCTTCTTGAACATGGTCACTCGATGATGAACAGCGGCTGGCCGTATTCGACCGCCTGACCGTTTTCGCCGAGGATTTGTGTGACGGTGCCGCCCTTGTCGGCCTCGATTTCATTGAGGATCTTCATCGCCTCGATGATGCAGACCGTGTCGCCTTCCTTGACCTGGCTGCCGATTTCGACGAAAGCCGGCGCGCCGGGGCTCGACGAACGGTAAAAGGTGCCGACCATCGGCGATTTGATGGCATGTCCGGCCGGTGCCGCCTCGATCGCGGGGGCCGCGGCGGCGATGGCGCCAACCGGCGCAGCCATGCCGGCGGCCGGCGCAGCCGGTGCAGCAATGGTTTGAACGTACTGGACCGGCGCTGCAGTGCCCCCCTTGACGATGCGGACCTTGCCTTCGGTTTCAGTGATTTCCAGCTCGGAAATATTCGATTCGGACACCAGGTCGATCAGTGTCTTGAGCTTGCGCAGATCCATGGGACTCCAGCACCGGCGTGGCCGGCTATTAGAACTTATGTTCGCCTAAAATCGGGGTACTTCGGTGTTTTGCGGCGTACCGCCCTCAACCACCCCGATCGGGGGATGGCATTCTAGCGGTGAACTATGCCCGCCGCCACGCCTGGAGGTCGGCCGGTTCGAGCTTGCCCATTTTACGCGTGGCGACTGCGCCCCTCGCATCAACCACCAGGGTGAAGGGCAGACCTCCCGCCGTGTTCCCCAGTTGCTTGACGAGTTCTGTGCCCTGCAGACCGGCCAGACCGATCGGATAGCTGACCGGAGTCTTGCTCAGGAACTTGCGCACCGCAGTGGGCTGATCGATCGCCAAACCGACGACTTGCCAGCCGTTCGCCGCATTTTCGCGAGAGAACTTGTCCAGCATGGGCATTTCTTCGATGCAAGGCGGACACCAGGTCGCCCAGAAATTGAGCAACAGCGGCTTGCCGCGCAGGCTCTCGAACACCAGCTCGCCGCCCTCGGGCCGATCAAAACGCTGCGCCCAGAACGCCGCGTCCATCCGCTCGCCGCTGGCTGCACCGCTTTTTCGGTGCCACAAGGCACCTCCGGCAACGGCCGCCGCTGCGGCCACGCCGCCGTAAAGCCACGCGCGGCGCGTTGGGCTCGAAGTCATCCACTGTCCTTTTCTATCAGCCGCCGGAGCGCGGCCAGGTTGCCGCGCGGCACGCGGCCCTGGCTGTCGGGCTTGAGCGCGCCGCGCAGATCGTCGAGGTCGTACACCAGCAGGTGCACGCCGATCTCTTCACCCAAAGCCCGGCTCGCCACATGAACGCTGAGCGCTTCGACCTGCTCGCCATGGAAACCGGTGACCATGCGCGGCTCGTAGTCGACATGGTGATCGATGAGCGCGATCTCGGCGGACTTCGAGTCGTCGCAGAAGAGCTGGATGTAGATGTCCGACAGGCGCGTCGCCGTGCCGTGCCAGACCGCGCCGCCGATATGGGGCCGGAACTGCGCCATGCGCTCCATCCATTCGAGCGCGAGCTGGCGCAGCGCATGCAGTTCCTTGGGCTGGGTGTCGGCGCAGAAGAGCTGGATGTAGTCCCGCACTTCGGCCTCGACCTCGTCGTTGTTCGGCAGCGGCGTGCGCACCGGCAATCCGAGGTCACGCAGCGCCCGGCGCTTGGCCGGGCCGTACTCCAACCCTTCCTCGACGACGAGACGGGCCGCGGAGGCGGCGATTTCCTGCTTGGACGTGTCCATCGGCCCATTTTGCCCGCAGTACGGCGCTCGCAGAAGACCGACCTGCGTGCGTCCCTAGAATCGACCGATGCACATTCACATTCTCGGCATCTGCGGCACCTTCATGGGCGGCGTCGCTGCGCTGGCGCGCGAAGCCGGCCACCGGGTGACCGGCTGCGATGCCGGCGTCTATCCGCCGATGAGCGATCAGCTGCGAGCGCTCGGGATCGAGTTGATCGAGGGCTATGGCGGCGACCAGATGGCCCTGCGGCCCGATGTCTTCGTCATCGGCAATGTCGTATCCAGGGTTCGACTGGACGATGGAAGTCCCAAGTTTCCTTTGATGGAAGCCATCCTCGATGCCGGCGCCAGCTACACGAGCGGCCCGCAATGGCTGGCGGAGCACGTGCTCCAGGGCCGCCATGTGATGGCCGTCGCCGGCACGCATGGCAAGACCACCACCACCTCGATGCTGGCCTGGATCCTCGAACGCGCCGGCCTGGCGCCGGGCTTTCTGGTGGGCGGCGTGCCGCTCGACTTCGGCGTTTCGGCACGGCTCGGAGGCGGCATGGGGCGCCCGAGCGCAGCGCCGGGCCGCCCCAAGCAAGCGAGCGCCCCCTCGGGGGGCAGCGCAGCACACGAAGTGGCAAGCGTGGGGGCCACTTTCGTGATCGAGGCCGACGAATACGACACGGCATTCTTCGATAAACGCAGCAAATTCGTCCATTACCGCCCCCGCACCGCGGTCCTGAACAACCTGGAGTTCGACCACGCCGACATCTTCGAGGACCTCGCGGCGATCGAAAAACAATTCCATCACCTGGTCCGCACCGTGCCGGGAAGCGGGCGCGTGGTCGTCAACGCGACCGAAGAAAGCTTGCAGCGGGTGCTGGCCCAGGGCTGCTGGAGCGAGCTGGCCCGCTTCGGCGCCGGCGGCGAATGGCAGGCGCGCGGACCGCACGACGCCTTCGAAGTGCTCCGCAACGGCGCGCCGGTCGGCCGCGTCGAGTGGGAGCTCTCCGGCTTGCACAATCAGATGAATGCGCTCGCGGCGATCGCGGCGGCGGAGCACGTCGGCGTGGTGCCGGCCGAAGCGGCAACTTTCCTGGCCGGCTTTCACAATGTGCGCCGCCGCATGGAATTGCGCGGCACGGTCGCGCGCGAGGACGGTGCGATCACGGTCTACGACGACTTCGCACACCACCCCACGGCCATCCGCACCACGCTCGATGGCCTGCGAAAGAAACTCGACGCCGGCGGCCGGCAGGGCGAGCGCATCCTGGCGGCCTTCGAGCCGCGCAGCAACACCATGAAGCTGGGCACCATGGCGGCCCAGCTGCCCTGGAGTCTCGAAGCGGCCGACCTCGCCTTCTGCCACAGCGGCGGGCTGGACTGGGACGCCGCCGCGGCGCTCGCGCCGATGGGCGCCCGGGCGCAGGTGGCCGGGGCGATCGAGCCGCTGGTGGCGCAGATCGTCTCCGCCGCCCGGCCCGGCGATCACATCGTCTGCATGAGCAACGGCGGCTTCGGCGGCGTGCACGAGAAGCTTCTTGCCGCCCTGCGCGCGGCAGAATAGGCCCCATGCGCGCACAGGAGCTCATCGACACCCTGCAATTGCAGCCCCATCCCGAGGGCGGCTGGTTCCGCGAGGTTTTCCGCTCGGCCGCACAGGTCATACCCGCCGATGGGCGGCCGGCCCGCCAGGCGCTCACCACCATCTATTTCCTGCTGGAAGCCCACCAGCATTCGCGCTGGCACCGAGTGGCGTCCGACGAAGTGTGGATCCACCTCGAGGGGGCTCCGCTCGCGCTCTGGACCAGCGACGGGGCGCTGCGCACGCCGCCGGTCCACCTGCGGCTGGGCCCGGTCGATGTCCACGGCACACGACCGCAGCACACCGTCCCGGCCGGCCAGTGGCAGGCAGCCCGGCCCATCGTGTCTGCAGCCGACGACTACACGCTCGTCAGCTGCACCGTGGGACCCGGTTTCGACTTCAGCGATTTCTCGTTCATGCAGCCCGACGGCGACGAAGCCTCGCAGATGCGCCATCACTGGCCGGAGCTGGCGAAGCTGATCTGAGCTTCAACCCCGGCGGTGCTTGACGGCCTGCGACAGCAGATCCAGCACCCGCGCCGAATCGTCCCAACCCAGGCAGGCGTCGGTGATGCTCTTGCCATACTCCAGGTCGGCGACCTTGTCCTTGCCGGCCGTGAACTTCTGGGCGCCGGCATGGAGGTGGCTCTCGACCATCAGGCCGAACACGCTGCGGCTGCCGCCCGCGATCTGCCCGGCAATGTCATGGGCGACGTCGATCTGCTTCTGATGCTGCTTGCTGCTGTTGGCGTGGCTGCAGTCGACCATCAGCGTCGGCGGCAACTTGGCGGCTTCGAGGTCCCTGCAGGCTGCGGCCACGCTCTCCGCGTCGTAGTTCGGCGCCTTGCCGCCGCGCAGGATCACGTGGCAATCCTTGTTGCCGTTGGTCTGCACGATCGCGACCTGGCCGTTCTTGTGCACCGAAAGAAAGTGATGGCCGCGCGCCGCGGCCTGGATCGCGTCGGTCGCGATGCGGATGTTGCCGTCGGTGCCGTTCTTGAAGCCGATCGGCGCCGAGAGGCCCGAGGCCAGTTCGCGGTGCACCTGGCTTTCGGTGGTCCGGGCGCCGATCGCGCCCCAGGCGATCAGGTCGCCGATGTACTGCGGCGAGATCACGTCGAGGAATTCGCTGCCGGCCGGCAAGCCCAGCCGGTTGATGTCGATCAGCAGCTGGCGCGCGATGCGCAGGCCCTCGTCGATGCGGAAGCTCTCGTCCAGGTACGGGTCGTTGATGAGACCCTTCCAGCCGACCGTGGTGCGCGGCTTCTCGAAGTAGACCCGCATCACGATCTCCAGCGTGCCGGCGTACTTCTCGCGCTCGGTCTTCAGGCGCCGGGCGTAGTCGATCGCGGCGGCCGGGTCGTGGATAGAGCACGGGCCCATCACGACCAGCAGCCGGTCGTCCTTGCCGGTCATGATCTTGTGGATGGCGCGGCGGGTGCCGGTGATCAGCGATTCGACCGGCGTCCCGCGGATCGGGAAGAAGCGGATCAGATGTTCGGGAGGGGGCAGCACGGTGATGTCCTTGATGCGTTCGTCGTCGGTTCGGCTGGTTTTCTCGACGCTCGCATACCAGTTCTCGCTGGCCGGGGCAGTGCTCGTGCTCATCGCTCTTTCCTTCACTTTGAAAATCATCGGGGCATAAAAAAACCGCCGGGGCTGGAGGCGCCGGCGGTCTTGGGAGGGTGTGTGTTTGCTTTACGCGCTCGCCTCTCGTCCGCCGGAAGCCGGGAACCAAAAGTACGAAAAGAAGAATGCGACGCGCGAAGACATAGGGCCGGAATGTAGCACAGGCTTTTGCACGGAGCTGTTGTTTGCGGGCGTCAGGCGGTGCCGCCGACGGTCAGTCCGTCGATGCGCAGGGTGGGCTGGCCGACGCCGACCGGCACGCTCTGGCCTTCCTTGCCACAGGTGCCGACGCCCGAATCGAGCGCCATGTCGTTGCCGATCATCGTGACGCGCGTCAGCGCATCGGGGCCGTTGCCGACCAGGGTCGCGCCCTTCACCGGGTACTGGATCTTGCCGTTCTCCACCCAGTAGGCCTCGCTGGCAGAGAACACGAACTTGCCGCTCGTGATGTCGACCTGGCCGCCGCCGAAGTTGGTGGCATAGAGGCCCTTCTTGATGCTGGCGACGATTTCTTCCGGTACCCGGTCGCCGCCCAGCATGTAGGTGTTGGTCATGCGCGGCATCGGCACGTGCGCATAGCTCTCGCGGCGTCCGTTGCCGGTCGGCTTGACCTTCATCAGGCGCGCGTTGAGCGAATCCTGGATGTAGCCCTTCAGGATGCCGTCCTCGATCAGCACGTTGCGCTGCGTCGCATGGCCTTCGTCGTCGACGTTGAGCGAGCCGCGGCGGTCGGCGATCGTGCCGTCGTCCAGCACGGTCACGCCCTTGGCGGCGACGCGTTCGCCGATGCGGCCCGAGAACGCGCTCGACCCTTTGCGGTTGAAGTCGCCTTCCAGCCCGTGGCCGATCGCCTCGTGCAGCAGGATGCCGGGCCAGCCCGGGCCGAGCACCACCGTCATCTCGCCCGCGGGCGCGGGACGCGATTCCAAATTGGTGAGCGCCTGCTGAACCGCCTGGTCGACGTACTCGGCAATGTGCGCATCGTCGAAATAGGCCAGGCCGAAGCGCCCGCCGCCACCGCCCGAGCCCATCTCGCGGCGGCCGTTCTGCTCTGCGATCACCGTGACCGACAACCGCACCAGCGGCCGCACGTCGGCCGCCAGCGTGCCGTCGGCGCGCGCGACCAGCACTACGTCGTATTCGCTCGCGAGGCCGGCCATCACCTGCGCGACCCGCGGGTCCCGGGCGCGTGCGAGCTTCTCGACCTTGCCGAGGAGCTCGACCTTGGCAGTGCTGTCGAGCGTCGAGATCGGGTCGATGCCGCCGTAGAGCGAGCGGCTGGTCGCGACCTTGCGCGTGGGTGCCTTCGTCCGCACGTTGCGCCCGGCGGCGGAAATGGTCCGAACCGTGCGCGCCGCATCGAGCAGCGAAGCCTCGGAAATGTCGTCCGAATAGGCGAAGGCCGTCTTCTCGCCGCTGACCGCGCGAACGCCCACGCCCTGGTCGATGCTGAAGCTGCCGGTCTTGACGATGCCCTCCTCCAGGCTCCAGCCCTCGCTGCGCGTGTACTGGAAGTAGAGGTCGGCGTCGTCCACCTTGTGGGCGGTGATTTCGGCGAGCGCACGCGACAGGTGCGACTCGTCGAGGCCAAAGGGCGTGAGCAGGAGCTGCTGCGCCGTGGCGAGGCGCTCGATGGTGGGTTCGCGGGAAATCATCGAGGGATTCTAGGCTCGCCCCCCGAATGGCGTTCAGGACTGCATCAATCGCTTGGCACGGGAGATGGACATCAGGATGCCAAGCCCCAATCCCAGCGTCACCATCGCGGTTCCGCCATAGCTGATGAAGGGCAGCGGCACGCCCACCACGGGCAGGATGCCGCTCACCATCCCCATGTTCACGAAGGCGTAGGTGAAGAAGATCATGGTCATCGCGCCGGCCAGCAGGCGGGAGAAGAGCGTCGGCGCGTCCAGCGCGATCGCGAGGCCGCGAAAGATCAGGAAGATGAAGGCCGCGATCAGCGCCAGGTTGCCCATGAGACCGAACTCCTCGGAATAGGCGGCGAAGATGAAGTCGGTGGTTCGCTCGGGAATGAATTCAAGATGCGTCTGCGTGCCCTGCATGAAGCCCTTGCCGCCGACCCCGCCGGAGCCGATGGCGATCATGCCCTGGATGATGTGGAAGCCCTTGCCCAGCGGGTCCTTGGTCGGGTCGAGCAGCGTGCAGATGCGCTGCTTCTGGTAGTCGTGCAGCACGCGCCAGTCGACGCCGTCGGCGCACAGCTGCGATTCGAAGCCCACGATCAGCGCGACCGCGACCAGCCCGACCAGCACCGGCGGCACGATCAGCTTCCATGAAAGACCCGCGAAGAAGATCACCGACATCCCGGCCGCGAGCACCAGCAGCGCGGTGCCCAGGTCCGGCTGCTTCATGATCAGGCCGATCGGGACCGCCAGCAGCACGGTGGCGACCACGAAATCGAGCGGCCGCAACTGGCCCTCTCGGCGCTGGAACCACCAGGCCAGCATCAGCGGCATCGCGATCTTCAGGATCTCGCTCGGCTGGATCACCATGCCGACGTTGATCCAGCGCGTGGCGCCTTTCTTTGTAACGCCGAACAGCGCCACGGCAATCAGCAGCGCGACGCCCACGGCGTAGAGCGGCACGGCAAAGGCCATCAGGCGCTGGGGCGGCACCTGCGCGACCACGAACATGATGAAGCCGGCCAGCAGCATGTTGCGGCCGTGGTCCGTGAAGCGCGTGCCATGGTCGAAACCCGAGGAGTACATGGTCAACATGCCGGCACAGGCCAGCAGCAGCACGGCGAAAGCGAGAAAGCCGTCGAAACCCTGGAACACGGGGGCGATGCGACGCGCGAGCGACGGCTGATGGAACACGGCTGACATGGGCGCGGATTATCCGCGCACCGCGCCGGCCCCGGGACCCGGAATGCGCCCTTCATCGAATTCGAGTTGCACCACCGTGCGTCCTGGCCGGCTTTCGAGCACCAACCGGGCGCCGATCGCAAGCGTGCGCTCTCGCAACGCGCGCGGCGCGCGGGCAATGTCGTAACCCCGGCCATTGTCGATCGCGCGCAACAGCAGCATCTCCCCATGCATCGCGGCCTCGATGCGCAGCACGCTGGCCTGGGCATGCTGCAGCACGTTGGAGACGGCTTCGAACATCAGGAACTGCAGATGCCGCATGCCCTGCGCATCGAGCCATGCCACGGGCTGCAGCTCTTCGACCGCCCACTCCAGCGCGAGGCCCGACGCCACCATGCGCGGCTCGAGCCGGTAGCGCAGGGCCGCCAGCAGCGCCCCGACGTCGCCGACAGGCAGATGGATCGAGTCGATCGAGAGCTTGAGCTGGTCCAGCGAATCGCGCAGCGTGCGCAGCAGCTCGTGCCGGCTGGTCTCGCCCGACTGCAGTTGACGGATAGCGGCGCTGATGTGCGAACCCACGCCGTCGTGCATGTCGCGCAGGATCCGCTCGCGCTCGTGCGTGCTCGCCTGCTCGCGCGCCGCCACCTCCAGCCGGCCATAGGTGCTGGCCAGTTCCTCCTCGCGCTGCGCAACGCGCGAGGCCAGCGTGGACAGCAATTCGCGCGCCTGGCCGCTCGCGTCGCGAAAGCGCAGCGCCACGATGTAAAGCAGCGCCAGGCCGAAGAACACGGAGACGTAGCGGTTCCAAGTGATGACGCCGAAGCTGTCGCTGATGCGGATCACGATCCAGTCGCGCACGCCGATGGCGACATTGAGCATGCCCGCGGCCGCGACCAGCGCGCGCGGGACGCTCGGATGCCGCACCGTCGCCACCATGTAGAAGCAGGAATAGGCGGCGGAGAACAAGGTCGCGCAACCGAGCCATGCGGTCAGGAACAGCGGCTGATGGCGGTCCAGCGCGAGCCACGACGCCAGCATCGAGCTGCCGAACAACACGGCCGTGGCCACGTGCATCCAGCGCATGGAGCGGTGCTGGCGCCAGCCGGCGACGTGATGGCAGAACAGGAGCACGCCGCAGATCCACCCGGCGTACGCAGCCGTCACGACCACGCCCCAGTAGGGCCAGGCGAGCGGCGGCTCCGGGAGCAGGGCATCGCCGACGCGCAACGTCCAGCACAGTTCGGCCACGCCGGCCCACAGATAGATGCTGTCGCGGTGCGGCCGGCCATCGGCACCGCGGTGGCTCTGCATGACCCAGAAGGTGAGCGCAACGAAGGCGGCCAGCAGGCTCAGCATGCCCAGCAGCAGCGAGCCCGTCACGCGCCACGCGTAGGCATGGGAGAACACGTTGTCCCGCATCTCGCTGGCCGGCCCAAGGCTGACGCCCGAGAGCCCGCCGCGCCGGCCGCCGTCGGCGCGGATGCCGACCCGCAATACGTTGTTCTTCTGCAGCATGGCAGGCGGCACCGGCACGTAGCGCGGCGCCTTCGCGTAGTCGTCCACGTCGGGGGTATCGATGTCGCCGAAGCGCGCCAGCAGCCTGTCGTTGAGCCAGATCTCGGCCGCGTTGCCCACGGACGGAAAGTACAGGCCATAGGGCTCCGTCGGCGTCGCACCGGCAAAGGCGAAGGTCAGCTCGAAGCTCGCCGAGCCGGATGTCCCGCGGTTTTCGCGGTCCCAGTGATAAGGCAGCGTGGTCGGGCGCCAGTCAGCGGCGCCGCCTTCAGGCCCGAGCTTCACGCGCGCCTCGCGCAGTTCCCGCACTTCGGCGCGCACGCCCGCGGCCGCGAGCCAGCCAAGTGATACGAGCGCCAGCAGCGCCAGGCCGCGGCGCAACCGCGAGCCGGGTTCAGCCACGACCGGGCAGCAGGCCGAGCCGCATGGCCTCGTACACGGCTTCGTTCTTCGAGTGCACTGCGAGCTTGCCGTAGAGGTTCTTGATGTGGGTCTGCACGGTGTGCACGCTCAGGTCCTTGAGCCGGGCGATCTCGGCATAGGAAAAGCCGCGCGCGATCAGGTCCAGCACCTCCTGCTCGCGTACGGACAGCAGCGTGCGCCCGGTGGCTGCCTCGACAGGCCGCACCGGCGGGGCGGCCTCGCTTCGCCGGCTGTCGGCCTGCAGACTGCGGTACTTGGCCAGCACGCGGCGCGCGATCATCGGCGAGATCGGCGAGGCGCCGGCCTTCATCTCGAGAATGATCTGGGCGATGTCCTCCGGTGCCGCGTCCTTGTGGATGTAGCCCACGGCGCCGGCCTCGATGCTCGCCAGCACATTGGCCTCGTCGCCGAAGACCGAGATCACCAGCGGCTCACAGTGTGGATAGCGCGCCACAGCCGCGCGGATCACGTCGAGCCCGCTGCCGTCGGGCAGGCCGAGGTCGGCGAGCAGCACGTCGGGCACCTCTGCGCTCGCCTCCAGCCATGCCAGCGCTTCGCCCACCGTGCTGCAACTGGCCAGCCACCTCAGGGCCGGGCTGCCTCGCACGCTTCCGTCGAAGAAGGCGCGCGTCGGCGGGTCGTCCTCGACCACCAGCACGGTCCAGGGCCGTGCCGCCGCTGCAACTTGTTCAATCGTCATGGGTACCGAGCATAAGTGCCGCTTTCGGCCCCGCGCCCGCGTTCCGCTCCCCAGTTCATGGGATGGGTGCCTGCCCTGTTTCCCACCAGACTCGCCGCCGGTGACCCAGTTACCTTTTGTAAACAACAGATTCACAACGACGGAGTGAGGATGAACACGAATTTCAATGCGATGGCGCGCGTGATGGCGACGGCGCTGCTGGCTTCTTTGGCCGCGTGCGGTGGAGGAGGAAGTGGCGGCGGTAGTGGCGGCTTCGTGCTGCCCACCGGCACCACCACCCCGACCGGCACCACCACCCCGACCGACGCCACGCCGACAGCCGCCAAGCTGGGCGGCGTCGCCGCCACCGGCGCGGCCTTTAACGGCGCGACCGTCACCGTGGTCGACCAGACCGGCGCCACGGTCTGCACGACCCAGACCGACGGCAACGGCACCTATGCCTGCGACCTGCCCGCCTCCACCAAGGCGCCCCTCGTGATCACGGCGCGACGCGACGACCAGACGCTCTACAGCACCACTGCCAGCAGCACGGGCGGCACGGCCAACGTGACGCCGCTGACCACGATCATCGTCTCGCGCCTCGCGCCGGACGGCAATCCGGCCAGCCTGGCCGGCGCGATCCAGAGCAAGCCCGACACCGTGACGGCTGCCACTGTCCAGCAACAGGTGAGCGAGCTCATCGCGGCCCTGAAGCCGCTCCTGAGCGCGCTCGGCGACAGCATCGACCCCATCAGCGGCAGCTTCAGCGCCGACGGCACGGGCCATGACCGCGTGCTCGATTCGATCTCAGTCAGCGTGCGTCCGGACGGCAACGGCGCCAACATCGAAGTGACCGTGAAGACCCTGTCCGCAAGCGAGGACAGCCCGCCGGTGTCGATCAGCTTCCGCAGCAACGGCGCGGCCCCGCCCGTGCTGCCCTCGTTGACGGCCGACCAGCTCGTGCCGGCCAACACCTCGCAGTGGGTCGCCGCCTTCCTGCAGCGCCTGAATGCCTGCTACGCGCTGCCGCTCAGCCAGCGCGTGAACGCATCGAACGACACCAGCCCCGCCACCGGCGGCCCCGTCGACGTGGTCGCCGCGGCCTGCCGCACGCTGTTCGTCGGCGACGATCCGGCCAGCTTCCTGAACAACGGCGCCACCGTCGGGCGCAATGCCAGCAACGCCGGCGCCTTCGCCGGCCTGTTCCGGCCGGGCGCCACCGGCCTCACGCACGACCGCGGCAACTTCGAGTTCTTCCGCGTCAACGGCGACCTGGTGCTGAGCTACCGCTGGACCGACTCGGCCGGCAACACCGACAACGACACGCTGGTCGTGCGCAACGTGGCCGGCAGCCTCAAGCTGATCGGCAATCGCTATGCGTACACGGCGCGCGTCGCGCCGATCCTGGGCGACCGCGATTTCCTCAACACGCCCGAGTTCAGCTACTTCTCGACCGGCTACAACGTCAACATCGTCAACCGCCTCGACGGCGGCGGCCAGCCGGTCTTCAGCAAGGTGATCGCGACCACGCCCTTCGGCACCACGGTCAATTTCGTTCCGAGCGCGGGCCTGTCCTACCTGGTAGCGACCGAGGCCGACGGCAGCACCCCGACCGCGAGCCCCGTGCTGCGCCTGGCGGCCGGCTACAAGAATGCCGCCACCGCCGGCAACCCGGCCGAGAAGGAACCGCAGCTCTACTACGTCAACCCGCAATACACCGAAGAGCAGTTGCGCGCCGTGGCCGACCAGAGCGTGTGGAAGCTGGAGTTCGTGCATGCCGACGGCGTCACGCCCAACCTCGTGCAGAGCTACCGCACGATGGTGCGCGCCGCGACCCTGGCGGAAACCCGCCAGGTGGTCTTCGCCGACATGACGCCGGCCCTGCGCGCCGAGGTCGTTGCCGAGACAGCGGCCACCGGCTACATCGAGTTCGGTGCGCCGAGCGTCAACGAGCCGAACCTCATCGACTTCAGCGCGGAGGGCGACAAGGACGGCTGGACCGTGCCCAGCGGCGCGCTGGCGCCGACCGGCTTCATCGCCTACGGCCGCGCCCCCGGCAACGGCGCGCGCTTCAACGACAGCCTGACCATCCGCAACACGCTGCGCAAGGTGATCGCCAACTGCTCCTCGCAGGGGCCCGGCGATCTCCATTGCGACAACAGCACGGGCGTCAACCAGTACGCCCAGGGCACGCGGCTGAATTCTTTCGAACTCTGGGCACGCAGCAACCGCCAGATGGAAGTGAGCAAGATGCTGGCCGTCTACAAGATCCAGTGATGCGATCCTGAGGCGCCTGCCCTGTGAAAGAGCCCCGCGATGCGGGGCTCTTTCGTTCAAGGACAATTCGACCATGCCCACCACCCATCTGCTGTACCTCCACGGCTTCCGCTCTTCGCCGCAATCGAACAAGGCCCGGCAGATGGCGCAGCGCGTCGCCGAGCGTCATCCGCAGCTGCAGTGGTGGTGCCCGCAATTGCCGCCCTCGCCGCGCGAGGCCATGGATCTCCTCATGCGCGGCATCGCGCAATGGCCGCGCGACGCGATGGCGGTGGTGGGCTCCTCGCTCGGCGGCTTCTACGCCACCCACATGACCGGCATCACGCATTGCCGCGCCGTGCTGCTGAACCCCGCGGTCCACGCCGCACGCGACCTGACGCGCTACATCGGCGACCAGACCCTCTGGCACGACCCGGCCGAACATTTCGACTTCCGCCCCGAGTACATCGACGAGCTGCGGGCGCTCGAGGTCGGGCCGCTCGCGCGTCCCGAGCAGGTCTTCGCCGTCATCGCCAAGGGCGACGAACTGCTGGACTGGCGCGAGATGTCGGGCCGCTACCCCGGCAGCCGAATCAAGCTCATCGAGGGCAGCGACCATGCGCTGTCCGATTTCGAGCGCGATCACCTGGACGAGGTGATCGCCTTCATCGACCCGGTCTGAGGCAGGTCGCGGCCGGCATGCGCCGCAACGCATGGGACAATCCGCGCCATGTTTGTTTTGTTCGAAGAAGCCGGCAAGTACCTCGGCGGCCGCGTGCTGTCGGAGGCGGAGGCCTCGGCGCAGGTCGAGCTCGAGTCCGGCAAGCGCGTCAAGGTCAAGGGCGCCAACATCGTGCTGCGCTTCGAGAAGCCGGCCCCGGCCGAATTGCTGGCCGAGGCGCGTACCCTGGCCGCCGGCATGGACCTCGACCTGGCCTGGGAATTCGCGCCCGAAGGCGAGTTCGCCTTTGCCGAGCTCGCCATTGACTACTTTCAGGCTCATCCGACGCTGGTGCAGCAGGCCGCCGCGCTGCTGGCGCTGTTCGAAGCGCCACATTACTTCCGCCGCGCCGGCAAGGGCCGCTTCAAGAAGGCACCGTCCGAGATCGTCCAGCAGGCGCTGGCCGCGATCGAGAAGAAGAAGCAGGTGCAGGCGCAGATCGCCGAATGGGCCGAGGCGCTCGCGGCCGGCGAATGCCCGCCGGCCGTGCGCGAGCAGCTCTACAAGATCCTCTTTCGCCCGGACAAGAACGCGCCCGAATACAAGGCCGTGGTCGACGCCGCGCGCGCCACGCAGCGGCCGCCGCTCGAGCTGCTCAAGGGCGCCGGCGCCATCGACTCGGCCTACGAGTTCCACTGGCGCCGCTTCCTGTTCGAGAACTTCCCCAAGGGCACCGGTTTCCCGGCACTGAAGGCGCCGGCCATCGCCGACGAGCTGCCGCTCGCGCAGGTCGAGGCCTTCTCGATCGACGATTCGCAGACCACCGAGATCGACGATGCGCTGTCGGTCACGGGCTTGGGGCAAGGCACGGTGCGCGTCGGCGTCCACATCGCGGCGCCGGGCCTGGCGCTGGCGCCGGGCAGCGCGATCGACCAGGTGGCGCGCGCGCGCATGTCGACCGTCTACATGCCGGGCCACAAGATCACGATGCTGCCCGACGAGGTGGTGGAGGCCTACACCCTGCAGGAAGGCCGCGACTGCCCCGCCGTTTCGCTCTATGCCGACTTCGACGAGGCCACGCTGGCGCTGAAAGGCACCGAGACGAAGCTCGAGCGCGTGCCGATCGCGGCCAACCTGCGCCATGACCAGCTCGACGGTTTCGTCACGCAGACCTGGCTCGAAGATGCAACGGTCGCAGGCGAGAACACTCCCGAGACCGCGACCCGGCTGCGCGAGCCGCTGTCCTTCCTGTTCCGCCTGGCGAAGCACTTGAAGGCGCAGCGCGAGGTGGTGCGCGGCAAGCCGGAGAACTTCAACCGGCCTGACTACAACTTCCGCTTGGTGGGCAACCAGGGCGAACCGACCGGCAACGAGCAGGTGCAGATCAGCACCCGCCAGCGCGGCGCGCCGCTGGACCTGATCGTCTCCGAGGCGATGATCCTGGCCAACAGCAGCTGGGGCGGCTGGCTCGGCGAACTCGGCGTGCCGGGCCTCTACCGCAGCCAGGCCAGCCTGGCGCCGGGCATCAAGGTGCGCATGGGCACTCGGGCACTGCCGCATGCCGGCCTCGGTGTGAAAAGCTACGCCTGGAGCACCTCGCCGCTGCGCCGCTACACCGATCTGGTGAACCAGTGGCAGATCATCGCGGCCGCGCGCCTCGGCAAGACCGCCGCGCTCGCCGCGCCCTTCAAGCCGAAGGACGCCGACCTGTTTTCCATCCTCTCGGGCTTCGATGCGGCCTACGCCGCCTACAACGCCCACCAGGGCGGCATGGAACGCTTCTGGACGCTGAAGCACCTGCAGCAGCAGGGCATCGCCGAGCTCGACGCGACACTGATCAAGGACGTCCCCAACGGCGCCCTGGTGCGTGCTGACACACTGCCGCTGGTGTTCCAGGTCACCGGCACGCAGGGCCTGGCGCGCGGCGCACGCGTGCGCGTCAAGCTCGGCGAGATCGACGAGATCGCGCTGGACCTGCACGGCACCGTCATCGAGCGCCTCGATGCCGCGCCTGCCGATGCTGCCGCCGCTGAAGACGAGGGCGGCGAGGACGAAGACGAAGTTGCCGGTCCGATCGCCATCGCGGTGGACTTGAGCGACAGCGAGGCTGCACCGGAGAAAGTACCGGCATGAGCCCGCACGGCCGCCCGAAGGGCGAATTCCCGCTTGGCGGGACAGCGCGAAGCGCAAGGGTGCCCCAATGAACCTGCGCGACCTGAGCAGCCTGCAGATCGCGCTGGGCCTCTCGGTCGCCGCGCACGCGCTGCTGCTCGGGCTGCGCTTCGCCTCCCCGGAAACCTTCAACCGCGTATTCACCGAAACGCCGCTCGAGGTCATCCTGGTCAACGCCAGGACCAACGAGCGCCCCGACAAGGCGATGGCGATCGCCCATGCCTCGCTGGCCGGCGGCGGCGATCTCGACCGCGGCCGCGCCACCAGCCCGCTGCCGCCTTCCACCTTCACCGCGATCGGCGACTCGATGGAGGATGCGCAGCGCCAGGTCGAATCGATGCAGGCGCAGCAGATGCTGCTGCTGGCGCAGATCAAGCGGCAGCTCGCCGCCATGCCGCAGCCCGATCCGCGCAACCAGGGCAATCCGAGCGAGAACGCCGCGCGCGAAGAAAAGCGCCGCCAGCTGGTCGAGATGCTGGCCGAGATCGAACGCCGCGTGAACGAAGAAAACGCGCGGCCCAAGAAGCGCTACCTGAGCCCCGCCACCCGCGAAGCCACCTACGCCGTCTACGTCGACGCGCTGCGCCGGCGCATCGAGGCGCGCGGCACCCAGAACTTCCCCGAGCTCGCGGGCAAGAAGCTGTACGGCGAACTCACGATGATGGTGACCGTCAACTTCGACGGCGCGATCCTCGGCACCGAGATCGTCGAAGGCTCGGGCAACCAGGCCCTGGACCGGCGCGCGCAGGCGATCGTGCGCAGCATCGGCAACTTCGGCAAGTTCACCGACGCGATGCGCCGGCAGACCGACCAGATCGTGCTGCCCTCGCGCTTCAAGTTCACGCACGACGAAACGCTGGAGACCCAGCTGTCGTCGTCGTCCAAACAATGAGCGACCTCTACTGCGTGATGGGCAACCCGGTCGAGCACAGCCGCTCGCCGTGGATCCATGCGCGCTTTGCCGAACTGACCGGCCAGACGCTGGACTACGGCCGCCGCCTGGTGCCGCTGGGCGGTTTCGCCGAAGCGGTCGCGGCGTTTCGCGCCGACCCGGCGGGCACGGCGCGCGGCTGCAACGTCACCGTGCCCTTCAAGTTCGATGCGGCGGCGCTGGCGCAGCATCTGAGCCCGCGCGCGGCGCTGGCGCGCGCCGTCAACACGCTGCGCTTCGACGAAGACGGCATCCACGGCGACAACAGCGACGGTGCCGGGCTGGTCGCTGACATCACGGTCCATGCCGGCGTGGCGCTCGCGGGCTGCGAACTGCTGCTGCTCGGCGCCGGCGGCGCCGCGGCCGGTGTCCTGGGCCCGCTGCTGGAAGCCGGCCCGCGCCGCGTGGTGGTGGCCAACCGAACGCTGGCCAAGGCGATCGCGCTGGTGCAACGCCATGCGGCGCTCGCGCTGGCGCACCACGTCACGCTGGAAGCGCAGGAACTGCACGCGGTGCCAGGCCGCTTCGACGTGGTGGTGAACGCCACCGCATCGAGCCTCGCGGGCGGCGAGGTGCCGGTGGCGGCCAGCGTGCTGAAGCCCGGCGCGCTGGTGATCGACATGATGTATGGACCGGCCGCTGCCGGCTTCATGGACTGGGCGCGCGCGCACGGCGCCGTCGCGCGTGACGGCCTGGGCATGCTGGTCGAGCAGGCCGCGGAGGCTTTCGCCATCTGGCGCGGCGTGCGGCCGCCGGCGGCACAGGTCCTCGCCGAGCTGCGCGCCATCGTCGATCGGCCGTGAAAGCGATTCTTCGCTGGCTGCTGTGCCTGATCTTCGCGGGCTTCGCGCTCGAGCTCTTCTTCATCGCGCGCATCGCCGCGATGGCGGTGGTCGATCCGCAGTCCACCACCTTCCAGCGTTCCGAGGCGTGGCAGGTCGCCACGAAAGGCCGCGGCAACGGCGAACGCGAATGGAGGCAGCGCTGGGTGCCTTACGCGCAGATCTCGGACACGCTCAAGCGCGCGGTGATCGCAAGCGAGGACAGCGAGTTCATCTACCACCAGGGCATCGAATGGGAAGCCATCGAGCGAGCTCGCCAGCGCAACGCCAAGGCGGAACAGGCTGCTGCCAAACGCGCGGCACAGATGCGCGCACGCGGCAGGGAGCCGCGCGCGCCGCAGCTGCGCGGCGGCTCGACCATCACGCAGCAGCTCGCCAAGAACCTGCTGCTGTCGGGCGAGCGCACGCTGCTGCGCAAGGGTCAGGAACTGGTACTCGCAACGGCACTGGAAGTGCTGCTCGACAAGGAGCGCATCCTCGAGATCTACCTCAACAGCGTCGAGTGGGGCGAAGGCGTCTTCGGCGCCGAGGCTGCCGCGCAGCACTACTTCAGGAAACCGGCCTCGCGCCTCGGCGCCGGCGAGGCGGCGCGGCTCGCGGTGATGCTGCCGAGCCCCAAGTTCTTCGAACGGCGGCCGGGCTCGGCCTACCTCAGCGGCCGTGCGGCCACCATCATGGCGCGCATGCAGGCGGCCGAGCTGCCTTGAACCCCCAACCGTTCGGGATGAACCTCCCAATCGTTCGAGCTGAGCCCACCAATCGTTCGAGCTGAGCCCACCAATCGTTCGAGCTGAGCCCACCAACCGTTCGGGCTGAGCCCCCCAACCGTTCGGGCTGAGCCTGTCGAAGCCTCGCGCCGCCCTTCGACCCTTCGACAAGCTCAGGGTGAACGGGTTCGACGCGGTCGCATAGGCCCGTATCATCGCCGCCATGCTTGCAAAGTTCACGGGGTGGGTCCTGCTGGTGGTGATCCGGCTTCTCACCGGCGCACAGGCGCGCTGGTGGGGCTGCCCGCCCAAGGCCGAACAGCGCATCTATTTCGCCAACCACCAGAGCCACCTCGACCTGGTGATGATCTGGGCCGCGCTGCCCGAAGAGCTGCGCAGCATCACGCGCCCGATCGCGGCGCGCGACTACTGGGCCAACACACCGTTCAAACGCTGGATCACGACCGAAGTGTTCAACGCGATCTACGTGGAGCGCGGCGGCAGTGCGCCGGTGCCTGTGGCGGAGACCGCGCCCGCGCCGCCGACGGAGCGCATCGACCCCTCGTTCGACGCCGTGGTGCAAACCGAACTGCCGCTGGCCCCGCCGGTGGCCGAGCCCGCACCGAGCGCGGCACCGGGCAGCGCCGAAGCCCTCGCGCCGCTGCAGCCGCTGATCGAAGCGCTGCAGAGCGGCGACTCGATCATCATCTTCCCCGAGGGCACGCGCGGCCACACCGGCGAGCCGCAGAAATTCAAGTCAGGCCTCTTCACGCTGGCGCAGATGTTCCCGGAGGTGGTGCTGGTGCCTGCCTGGATCGACAACGTGCAGCGCGTGATGCCCAAGGGCGAAGTGGTGCCGGTGCCCATTCTTTGCTCGGTCACTTTCGGCGAACCGGTGCAGCTGGACGAAGGCGAGGAACGCAGGCCCTTCCTGGACCGCGCGCGCGAAGCGGTCGTGGCACTGCGATACGTATGAACGAATACCTCCGCAATCTCGCGCCGAACCACCAGGTCGCGGCCCTGTTCCTGATCGTGTTCGGTGTGCTCGTCATCGTGAGCACGGTGGCTTTCCTGCTGACCTTCAGGGAGCGCCGCAACCCGGTGCACGACGAGACCTGGCAGCGCGAGCTGCTGCATTTCCTGACGCTGCTGCGCACCACCTGGTTCATGGTGGTGGTGTTCTGGATCGGCTGGGCGCTGGGCGAAACCGTCGCCACCCTCCTGTTCGCGCTGATCTCCTTCTTCGCGCTGCGCGAGTTCATCACGCTGTCGCCGACGCGGCGCGGCGACCATCGCAGCCTGATCCTGGCCTTCTTCGTCGTGCTGCCGATCCAGTTCTGGCTGGTCGCGACCGCGCGCTTCGATCTGTTCACCGTGTTCATCCCGGTCTACGTGTTCCTCGCGATCCCGGTCGTGAGCGCGCTGGCCGACGACCCGAGTCACTTCCTCGAACGCAACGCCAAGCTGCAGTGGGGCATCATGGTCTGCGTCTACGGCATGAGCCACGTGCCGGCGCTGCTGCTGCTCTCTTTCCCGGGCTACGAAGGCAAGAGCGCGTTCCTGGTTTTCTTCCTGGTGTTCGTGGTGCAGACCTGCGTGCTGGCGCAGCACCTGATCTCGCGCCGCAGCACCATGCCCTCGGACGCCGACGCGCCGGAGCCCGAGCACAAGCCGGGCCTGTTCGGCAAGGTCGGGCGCTGGCTGTTCCGGCAGGAGCCGGTCGCACCCAACGTCAGCCACAGCTTCAACTGGATCAGCTGGGCGATCGGCATGGCCATCGCCAGCGTGGTCGGTGCGCTGTTTTCCTTCGTCACGCCCTTCAAGTTCGGCCAGGCGCTCGCGGTCTCGCTGATCGCCTGCGTCGCCGGCTCGATGGGCCACCTCGTGATGAAGGCGCTCAAGCGCGATCGCGGCATTCCCAACTGGGGCCAGCGCGGGGTCGGCGTGACGGGCGCCAATGGCCTGCTGGACCGCGTCGATGCGCTGTGCTTCGCGGCGCCGGTATTCTTCCATTCCGTGCGTTGGTACTTCGACGCCTGAGCCATCGAATGCGCATCCTCGGCATCGACCCCGGCCTCCAGACCACCGGCTTCGGCGTGGTCGACATGGAAGGCCATGCGCTGCGCTATGTCGCCAGCGGCACCATCAGCACCAAGCGCGTGGCGCAGGGCGAACTGCCGGCGCGGCTCAAGGTCATCTTCGACGGCATCGGCGAAATCGTCGAGCGCTACAAGCCGGACGCGGCGGCGGTGGAGATCGTGTTCGTCAACGTCAATCCGCAATCGACGCTGCTGCTCGGCCAGGCGCGCGGTGCCTGCCTGACTGCGCTGGTCACGAGCAACCTGTCGGTCGCCGAATACACCGCCCTGCAGATGAAGCAGGCCGTGGCTGGCAGCGGCCGGGCGGCCAAGGCCGAGGTGCAGGAGATGGTCAAGCGATTGCTGCATCTGCCCGGCCTGCCCGGCAGCGACGCCGCCGACGCGCTGGGCATTGCGATCACCCATGCCCATGTGGGCAGCTCGATGGCGCGGCTCGCCCAGGCTGCGGTGCTCAGCCGCAGCACCAGCGGGATGTATCGGCAGGGGCGGACGCGTTAGGCCGCTGCGCGTCAGCGCAGCAGCCGATGGGTTGAAGTCTTGGCCGCCTTCTTGTCGAAGGTCAGGACCGGCGCATATCCGGCGGCCTGCGCACGTGCGGCCAGCAGGTAGTCCGAAAAGTCGGCTGGCCCGACTTCGTACAAACTCAGCGCCTGATGAACCACGCCCGGGGATTCGATCTTGAGTTGGTCATGGCCCAACAATGCGCTCATAGCCTCGTGAACGGCGTCGCGAGCGTAGCCGTAGCTACGTTCCAGGACCCACCCCAGTTCGCAAAGGACGATGTGATCGACGTAGGCTGGCGAACGCGCGCTGGTGTTGTCGCGGAGCCATGCCTCGGCTTTGGTCGCCTGCCGCGCATCGTCGTTGGTGAGCAATCTCACCAGCAAATTGGTATCGAGCGCTATCACTTCGCCGTGCCGGGACGGTGTTTCTCTCGCAGGTGGGCCGCGATCCCGGCATCCATCTCTTCCACGGTCAGCGCCCGCTTGGGCCGGGCCAGCAGACCACGCAAGGTCTTGACAGTCGTCGGCGTCGGCCGCTTCAAGATGATGGTGTCGTCGTCCACTACCGTCACCAGAAGCCGGTCACCCGCTTCCAAGCCGAGCCGAGCCCTCGCGGCACTTGGCAGCGTCATCTGACCCTTGGATGTCAAGGTGGTTTGCATGCGATTTTCCTTACGAAATGGTAAGGATATCACTTCAGGCCACGCGCTCCGCGATCAGCACCGCGAAGAACCCAAAGGCCGCCAGCAGCGTCCACTTGAGCACGATCCAGCCGAAGCGCTTGTACTTCGGCTGACCGGTGCCGGCATAGAAGGCGAAAGACACGCCGGCCGCCAGCAGGAGCAGCAGGATGGCCCAGCGGAACAGCAGCATCGGTGCGGCGGCCCGCCCTACCAGGCGCGCGCGACTTCGGCGAAGCCGGCCGGCGCGTGCTGCTCGTCGTCGAAGGTGACGATCTCGTAGGCGTCTTCGTGCGCAAGCAGTTCGCGCAAGAGCTTGTTGTTGAGTGCGTGACCCGAGCGGAAGGCACTGTAGGCCGCGAGCAGCGGCCGGCCGATCACGTAGAGATCGCCCATGGCGTCCAGGATCTTGTGCTTGACGAACTCGTCGTCGTAGCGTAGCCCGCCGGCATTGAGCACCTTGGTGTCGTCCATCACGATCGCGTTGTCGAGTCCGCCGCCAAGGGCTAGGCCCTTGGAGCGCATGTACTCGACCTCCTTGGTGAAACCGAAGGTGCGCGCGCGCGCGATGTCGCGGCTGTACGAGCCCGAGCCCAGGTCGAACTCGACGCGCTGCCCGCTGGCGTTGACCACGCGGTGGTCGAAGTCGATCTCGAAGCTGAGCTTGTAGCCGTGATAGGGCGTGAGCCGCGCCCACTTGACGTCGGCGCCCCCCTTGGGATCTTCTTCGCGCACCTCGACCGGCCGGATCACGCGAATGAAACGCCGTGCCGCCTTCTGCAGTTCGATGCCCGCGCTTTGCAGCAGGAACACGAAGGACGACGCCGAGCCGTCGAGGATCGGCACCTCGTCGGCCGTGATGTCGATCAGCAGGTTGTCGATGCCCAGGCCGGCGCAGGCCGACATCAGGTGCTCGACCGTCTGGACCTTGGCGCCGTTGGACGACACGGTGGACGCGAGCCGCGTGTCGGTGACGGCCTCGGCCGTCATCGCGATCTCGACCGGTTCGGGCAGATCGACGCGGCGGAACACGATGCCGAAATCCACCGGCGCCGGCCGCAGCGTGAGTTCCACGCGCTGCCCGCTGTGCAGCCCCACGCCGACGGCGCGCGTGATGGACTTGAGGGTACGTTGTTGGAGCACGGCAGCGATTTTAGGAGCGCGAGGCGTCCGGCGTGCCGTGCGCCTCGCTATGTCCGCAATAGCCGCCATCTGGGTCAGTCTGCCTGGCGGCGCAGGAAGGCGGGGATCTCAAAATCGTCCATGCCGCCCGAGGACAGCGCATTGACCTTGGCCGACGCGCTGGTCCGGTCGACGGCGCCACGAGTCGTCCAGACGCGCGGCACCGTGAGGCTGTCGTACGCGGGCTGGCCCGCGACGCCCATGGCCGGCATCTGGAACGCCACGTTGTCGGTGCCCGTGCGGATCACCTCCAGCGTGGGCGCCTGGCGGCGTGCATCCTGACGCGACAGGCCCGTCGCGACCACGGTCACGCGCATCTCGTCGCCCAGGGTGTCGTCGTAAGCGGCGCCGTAGATCACGTGCGCGTCTTCCGCGGCAAAGGCGCGGATGGTCGTCATCGCGAGCTTCGATTCGCTGAGCTTGAGCGAGGCCTTCGAAGCAGTCACCAGCACCAGCACGCCCTTGGCGCCCGAGAGATCGATGCCTTCCAGCAGCGGGCAGGCCACGGCCTGCTCGGCCGCGATGCGCGCGCGGTCCGGGCCGGAAGCGGCGGCCGTGCCCATCATGGCCTTGCCGGGCTCGCCCATCACGGTGCGCACGTCTTCGAAGTCGACGTTCACGCCGCCGTACTCGTTGATGATTTCCGAGATGCCGCCGACCGCGTTCTTGAGCACGTCGTTGGCATGCGCGAAAGCTTCGTCCTGCGTGACGTCTTCGCCCAGCACGTCGAGCAGCTTCTCGTTGAGCACCACGATCAGCGAATCGACATTGGCTTCGAGTTCGGCCAGGCCGGCATCGGCGTTGGTCATGCGGCGGCCGCCTTCCCAGTCGAAGGGCTTGGTCACCACGCCCACCGTGAGGATGCCCATCTCCTTGGCCACGCGCGCGATCACCGGCGCCGCGCCGGTGCCGGTGCCGCCGCCCATGCCGGCCGTGATGAACAGCATGTGCGCGCCGGCAATCGCTTCGCGAATGTCGTCGATCGCAGCCTCGGCGGCATCGCGGCCCTTCTCCGGCTTGCTTCCCGCGCCCAGTCCGTTGGTGCCGAGCTGGATGGTCTTGTGGGCATTGCTGCGCGACAGCGCCTGGGCGTCGGTGTTGGCGCAGACGAACTGAACGCCCTGCACGCCGCGCTCCATCATGTGGGCGACCGCATTGCCGCCGCCGCCGCCGACGCCGATCACCTTGATCTGCGTGCCCTGGTTGAATTCTTCTATCTCGATCATTTCGATGGCCATTTCTGACTCCTTGAATGTTTGCAGTTGCCGTGTGTATGGATGAATGTTTTTCTAGGGAACCGTCGGTACTCAGGGCGGTGGGCCGGTTCGCCGCCATCGCTCGTTGAAGTGCCGAGGCGGCCCCGCACGTGCAAGCCAGAGTGGGTGGAAGTTCATGATCAGAAGTTCCCCACGATGAAATCCTTGAAGCGCCCGAACGCGGTCTTTACAGACCCGTTCTTCTGCGCCACCTTGAAGCCGCGCAGGCGCGCATAGCGCGCTTCCTCGAGCAGGCCCATCACGGTCGCGGCACGCGGCTGCGCAACCATGTCCGACAACGCGCTCGAATACTTCGGGATGCCGCGCCGCACCGGCTTCAGGAAGATGTCTTCGCCGAGCTCGACCATGCCCGGCATCACCGCGCTGCCGCCGGTCAGCACCACGCCCGAGGAGAGCACCTCTTCGTAGCCCGACTCGCGCACCACCTGCTGCACCAGCGAGAAGATCTCTTCGACGCGCGGCTCGATCACGCCGGCCAGCGCCTGCTTGCTCAGCATGCGCGGCCCGCGGTCGCCCAGGCCCGGCACCTCGACCTGCGTGTCCGGATCGGCCAGCAGTTGCTTGGCATAGCCGTTCTCGACTTTGATGTCCTCGGCGTCCTTGGTCGGCGTGCGCAGCGCCATCGCGATGTCGCTGGTGATCAGGTCGCCGGCAATCGGGATCACGGCCGTGTGACGGATCGCGCCGTTGGTGAAGATCGCGACGTCGGTGGTGCCGGCACCGATGTCGACCAGCACCACGCCCAGCTCGCGCTCGTCCTCGGTCAGCACCGCCAGGCTGGAGGCGAGCGGGTTCAGCATCAGCTGGTCGACCTCGAGGCCGCAGCGGCGCACGCACTTGATGATGTTCTCGGCCGCGCTCTGGGCGCCGGTGACGATGTGCACCTTGGCTTCGAGCCGCATGCCGCTCATGCCGATCGGCTCCTTCACGTCCTGGCCGTCGATCACGAACTCCTGCGGCTCCACCAGCAGCAGGCGCTGGTCGCTGGAGATGTTGATCGCGCGCGCGGTCTCCACCACGCGGGCCACGTCGGCCTGCGTGACTTCCTTGTCCTTGACCGCGACCATGCCGCTCGAATTGATGCCGCGGATGTGGCTGCCGGTGATGCCGGTGTAGACGCGGCTGATCTTGCAGTCCGCCATCAGCTCGGCCTCCTTGAGCGCCTGCTGGATGCTCTGCACGGTGGCGTCGATGTTCACCACCACGCCGCGCTTGAGCCCGTTGCTGGGCGCGATGCCGAGCCCGGCCAGCTTGAGCTCGCCGTTGGGCAGGACCTCGGCCACCACCGCCATCACCTTGGCGGTGCCGATGTCGAGTCCGACAACCAGGTCTTTGTATTCCTTGGACATGAAGTTTCCTCAGTTCCTATTTCTTCTTGGGGTCGGTGACGACCGTGGTGACACCGCGCAAGCGCAGCGCATAGCCCTCGTTGTGCCGCAGGTCCGCGCCCTCGACCGAGGCGACCGTGCGCCCGTACTGCCGCGCGACCGGCGCTACCGTGACCAGAAAACGCTGCGTGCGCGCTGCCACTTCCTCGCTCTGCCCGCGGCCGAGCTCGAGCACCGCGCCGGTGTCCAGCTGGGCCCGCCAGCTTCCGCGGCTCGAGAGCGTGAGTTCGTCGATCGAGAGCTCGTAGGGCTGGAACAGCGGCTGCAGCACGCGGTACATGCCCAGCACCTGGCCGGCGTGCTCGGTCGGGCCGTCGAGGTGCGGCAGGCTGTCGTCGACCTCGGCGACGTTGGCCTCGAACACTTCGCCAAAGCCGTTGATCAGGCGCGATTCCGCCTCGCTGCCCCAATGCGCCACCGGCACGTGCTCGGTCAGCGTGGCGCGCAGCCGGTTCGGGAACTCGCGCCGCACCACCGCCTTGCGCACCCAGGGCACGGCCTCGAAGGCGCTGCGGGCGCGGGCCAGGTCGACCGTGAAGAAATTGCCCGCCAGCTGCGGCGCGACGTTGGCGCGCAGCGTGACCGCGTTGTTGTGCGTGACCTCGCCGTCGACCTTGATGCCGGCAAGCGGGAAGAAGGGCTGGCGCAGCACCCACCACGCGCCCGCCGCCAGCAGCACGAGCGCAAACAACGCATACACCAGCGTCGCGGTCACGTTCATGAGCTTGACGTCGAAGGGCTGTGGAATGCCGTCCGCCATCACATCTCCATCTTCGAATCGAGCGTGGCCGAAGCCAGCACCCGCAGGCACAGGTCTTCGTAGGAGATGCCCGCCGCGCGCGCCGACATCGGCACCAGCGAGTGGCTGGTCATGCCGGGCGAGGTGTTGATCTCCAGCAGGAAGGGCTTGCGGTCGCTGGCGCGGATCATCAGGTCGGCGCGGCCCCAGCCCCGGCAGCCGAGCTGGTGGTAGGCGGCCAGAGTGATGCGCCGGATCTCCTGCTCTTCCGCATCGGGCAATCCGGCCGGGCAGTGGTATTTCACGTCGTCGGTGAAGTACTTGTTCTGGTAGTCGTAGGCGCCTTCGGGCGCGGCGATGCGCACCACCGGCAGCGCCTCGGCCGCGAGGCCGCCGCCCAGCACGGCGCAGGTGACTTCCTCGCCTTCGATGAACTCTTCACACAGCACGTCGGAGTCGTAGCCGACCGCCAGCGTCACGGCATCCTGCATCTGCGAGTAGCCCTCGACCTTGGTCACGCCGATCGACGAGCCCTCGCGCGGCGGCTTCACGATCAGCGGCAGGCCCAGCACGTCGGGCACGGCCATCACCTGCTCGCGGCTCTGCTGGTCGAAGGCCAGCCGCACGTAGCGCGGGGTCGGCAGGCCGTCGGCCTGCCAGATGCGCTTGGTCATGACCTTGTCCATCGTCACGCTCGAGGCCATCACGCCGGAGCCGGTGTAGGGAATGCCCAGCAATTCCAACGCGCCCTGCACCGTGCCGTCTTCGCCATGGCGGCCGTGCAGCACGACGAAGCAGCGCGCGAAGCCTTCGCGCTTGAGCTCGACCAGCTCGCGCTCGGCCGGGTCGAAGGCATGGGCATCGACGCCGCGCGAACGCAGCGCCTCCAGCACGCCGGTGCCCGACATGATCGAGATCTCGCGTTCGGCCGACGTGCCGCCGAAGAGCACGGCCACCTTGCCGAAATCCTGCGGGTTCACAGTGGCCTCCCTTCGCGCGTGAAGCGCTCCGACTTCTTGGAAGAGGCCGCGCCGCCGAGCTCGACCACCTTGGCGGGCACGGCACCGATCGAGCCCGCGCCCATGCAGATCACGACGTCGCCTTCGCGCGCGTTGTCGAGGATCGCCTGCGGCATCGCGGTGATCTCGTCGACGAACACCGGCTCGACCTTGCCCGCCACGCGCAGCGCGCGCGCCAGCGAGCGGCCGTCGGCGGCCACGATCGGTGGCTCGCCGGCGGCGTAGACCTCGCCCAGCAGCACCGCGTCGGCCGCGCCGATGACCTTGACGAAATCCTCGAAGCAGTCGCGCGTTCGCGTGAAGCGGTGCGGCTGGAAGGCCAGCATCAGGCGGCGGCCCGGGAAGGCACCGCGCGCGGCGGCGATGGTGGCCGCCATCTCGACCGGATGGTGGCCGTAGTCGTCGATCAGCGTGAAGCTGCCGGGTCCGCGCGCGCGCTGCAGCTTGACCTCGCCATAGCGCTGGAAGCGCCGGCCCACGCCCTTGAAGTCGGCCAGGCCGCGCTGCACCGCCTCGTCCGGCACGCCGAGTTCGACCGCCACCGCGATCACCGACAGCGCGTTGCGCACGTTGTGCTCGCCGGGCAGGTTCAGCACGATGTCGAGGTCCGGCAGCGTGACGCCGTTGCGCCGCTGCGCCGTGAAGTGCATCTGCGCGCCGACCGCGCGCACGTTGACCGCGCGCACCTGGGCGTCTTCCCCGAAGCCGTAGCTGGTGACCGGGCAGGACACCTCGGTCACGATGTCGCGCACCGCCGGATCGTCGGTACAGAGGATCGCCACGCCGTAGAAAGGCATGCGGTGCAGGAAGTCGACAAACGCCTTCTTGAGCTTCGCGAAATCGTGCCCGTAGGTCTCCATGTGGTCGGCATCGATGTTCGTGACCACCGCCATGATCGGCAGCAGGTTCAGGAACGAGGCGTCGGACTCGTCGGCCTCGACCACGATGTAGTCGCCGCTGCCGAGCTGGGCATTGGCACCCGCGCTGTTGAGCCGGCCGCCGATGACGAAGGTCGGATCCAGCCCGGCCGCCGCGAGCACGCTCGCGACCAGGCTGGTGGTCGTGGTCTTGCCGTGCGTGCCGGCGATCGCGATGCCCTGCTTGAGCCGCATCAGCTCGGCCAGCATCAGCGCGCGCGGCACCACGGGAATGCGCTTCTCGCGCGCCGCGACCACTTCGGGATTGTCGGCATTCACGGCCGTCGAAGTGACGACCGCATCCGCGCCCGCGATGTGCGACGCGTCGTGGCCCACGAAGGTGCCGATGCCCAGGCCGGCCAGCCGCTTGAGCGTCGCGCTGTCGGCCAGATCGGAGCCGGTGATCTTGTAGCCCAGGTTGAACAGCACCTCGGCGATGCCGCTCATGCCGGAGCCGCCGACGCCGACGAAGTGGATGTGACGAATGGCGTGCTTCATTTGGCGACCTCCTCGCAAGCGCGGACCAGGATGTCCACCGCGTCGGTCTTCTGCATCGTCTTGGCCTTCAAGGCCTTGTCCAAGAGCGCGGGGCGCCCGGTTTTCTGTAGCAAGTCGGCCAACAATTCAGGAGTCAATTCGGTTTGTTGAACGAGCCAGCCGCCGCCTGCGTCGACCAGGAAGCGCGCATTGGTGGTCTGGTGGTCGTCCACGGCGGATGGAAAAGGCACGAACAGCGCTGCTGCGCCGACGGCCGCGATTTCGGTGACGGTGCTGGCGCCGGCACGCGCGACGATCAGGTCGGCATCGGCATATGCGCTCGCGGTGTCTTCGATGAAAGGGGTGAGCTCGCCCTCGACGCCGGCTGCCGCGTAGTTGGCGCGCAGCTCGTCGATCTGCCTGGCGCCGCTCTGGTGCGTCACGATCGGGCGCTCATCGCGCGCGATGCGGGCCAGCGCCTTCGGCACCACGGCGTTGAGCGCCTTGGCGCCGAGGCTGCCGCCCACCACCAGCAGCCTGAGCGGACCGCTGCGCCCGGCAAAGCGCGCGACCGGATCGGGCTGCGAGGTGAACGCCGCGCGCAGCGGATTGCCGACCCATTGGGCCTTCTTCATCACGTTCGGGAACGCGGTGAAGACGCGGTCCGCGACGCTGGCCAGAACCTTGTTGGCGAGCCCGGCGACCGAGTTCTGCTCGTGCAGCACCAGCGGCTTGTTGAGCAGCACGCTCATCATGCCGCCGGGGAAGGTGATGTAGCCGCCGAGACCCACGACCACATCGGGCTTGACGCGGCGAACGACGGCGATGCTTTGCAGGAACGCGCGCAGGAGGCGCAGCGGCAGCAGCGCCAGCGTGATCGGCCCCTTGCCGCGTACGCCGCCGAACTGCACGGGCTCGAAGGCGAAGCCGCGCGGCGGCACCAGCTTTTCTTCCATGCTGCCGGGCGCGCCCAGCCAGTGCACGCGCCAGCCGCGCTCGCGCAGGGCCTCGGCCACGGCGAGGCCCGGGAAGATGTGCCCGCCCGTGCCGCCCGCCATGACGAGTGCCGTCCTGCTCATACGCGCCCCCCGCGCATGAGAACGCGATTCTCATAGTCGATGCGCAGCACGATCGCGAGTGCGATCACGTTCATCAGGATCGCCGAGCCGCCGAAGCTCATCAGCGGCAGCGTCAGCCCCTTGGTCGGCAGCGCGCCCAGGTTCACGCCCATGTTGATGAAGGTCTGGAAGCCGATCCAGATGCCGACGCCCTGCGCCACCAGGCCGGAGAACACGCGGTCGAGCGCGATCGCCTGGCGCCCGATGTGCATGACGCGGCGCGTGAGCCAGAGGAACAGGCCGATCGCGAGCAACACGCCGACGAGGCCGAACTCCTCGCCGATCACCGCGAGCAGGAAGTCGGTGTGCGCTTCGGGCAGCCAGTGCAGCTTCTCCACGCTGCCGCCGAGCCCGACGCCGAAGACCTCGCCGCGGCCGATCGCGATCAGCGAGTGCGACAGCTGGTAGCCCTTGCCCAGCGCATGTTCCTCGCTCCACGGATCGAGGTAGGCGAAGATGCGCTCGCGCCGCCACGGGCTCGACGCCACGATGGTGCCGAAGGCGACGACCACCAGCGTGGCGATCACGAAGAACATCCGCGCATTGACGCCGCCGAGAAACAGGATGCCCATCGCGATGACCGCGATCACCATGAAGGCGCCCATGTCGGGCTCCGCCATCACCAGCATGCCGACCACCACCACCGCGATGCCCATCGGCAGCACGGCGCGGAAGAAGCGCTCCTTGATCTCCATCTTGCGCACCATGTAGCTGGCGGCGTAGAGAATCATCGCGAGCTTGGCCAGCTCCGACGGCTGGAAGCGCATGAAGCCCATCGGCAGCCAGCGGCGCGCGCCGTTGACATTGATGCCGATGTGCGGAATCAGCACCGCGACCAGCAGCAGCAGCGAGGCCACGAACAGCCACGGCGCGGCGCGCTCCCAGGTTTTCATCGGCACCTGGAAGGCCAGCAGCGCGGCGACGAAGGCGATCAAGACCGAGGCGGCGTGCCGCGTGAGGAAGAAGGCGGGGCCGTAACCCTGGCGCGCGAAGCGCGGGTTGTCGGGCAGCGCAATGGAGGCCGAATAGACCATCACCAGGCCCCAGGCCAGGAGCGCGACCGTGACCCAGACCAGCGCCTGGTCGAACCCCAGCACGCGCACCGGCGCGGCCTTGGTCTGTGTCATGCCGGCGTTGCCGAGACGCACCGGAAGGTGCATCGGCAGTGCGTCGATGCCGCTCTTGGCGCGGCTGAACCAGCCGGCGAAGCGACTGGTCTTGTTGGGGGTGGCTGCGGCCGTGCTCGTGCTCATGCCGCCTCCTCGCCGTCGCTGCTGCCGATGCTGTTGCGCGGTGTTTCGGCGAGATCCTGCACCGCCTCGCAGAACACCGTCGCACGGTGTTCGTAGTCCTTGAACATGTCGAAGCTTGCGCAAGCCGGCGAGAGCAGCACCGCATCGCCGGGTTGCGCGCGGCCGGCGGCCAGCGTCACGGCTTCGGGCAGCGAGGCGGCGGGCAGCAGCGGCACGCCGGTCGAGGCCAGCACCGCCTCGATCAGCGGCGCATCGCGGCCGATCAGCACCACCGCGCGGGCGTACTGGCCCACCGGCGCCGCGAGCGGCGCGAAGTCCTGGCCCTTGCCGTCGCCGCCGAGGATCACGACGAGCCGGCGCTCTTCGCCGAGGCCGATCAAGGCCGCCACCGTGGCGCCGACATTGGTGCCCTTGCTGTCGTCGAAGTACTCGACCTGGTCGACGATCGCGACCGGCTCGACGCGGTGCGGCTCGCCGTGGTATTCGCGCAGGCCGTAGAGCATGGGCGCGAGCTGGCAGCCGGCCGCAGTCGCGAGCGCGAGCGCCGCCAGTGCGTTGAGCGCGTTGTGCCGTCCGCGGATGCGCAGCGCATCGGCGGGCATGTAGCGCTGGATGAAGATTTCCTCTTCCTCGACCACTGCGCCGCGCTTGCGCTTCTGCGTCTCGTCGGCTTCCAGCGCACGCACCAGCCAGGGCATGCCATTGAGCCGCTCGAGCCCGTAGTCGCCCGGGCGCAGCGGCATGCCGGCGCCGAAAGTGACGATGCTGCGCGGCGCCTGGCCCTTGGCCAGCTTGACCGGCGCCGGCCGCATCGCCATGACCGCCTCATCTTCGCGATTGAGCACCACCGTGCCGGACGTACCGAAGACGCGCGCCTTGGCCTTCGCGTACGCGGCCATGTCGCCGTGCCAGTCCAAGTGGTCCTGCGTCAGGTTGAGCACCACGGCCGCGGTCGGCTCGAAGCCCTGCACGCCGTCGAGCTGGAAGCTCGAGAGCTCGAGCACCCAGACATCGGGCAGCGTCTCGGCATCGATGTGCGCGGCGAGCGTGTCCAGCAGAGTCGGGCCGATGTTGCCTGCCACCGCGACCGTCTTGCCGGCGCGCGCGACCAGCTGGCATGCGAGCGCGGTGACCGTGGTCTTGCCGTTGGTGCCGGTCACGGCCAGCACCGCCGGGGTGTAGCCCTTGGGCGCAGGCGGGACAGGCACGAGGATCGGGGTCGGTGCTTCGGGATCGTCGTCGTCTTCGTCGGTCGGCTGGACTCCCGCAGGCTCCGGGGGTTGCTGCGCCTCTTCTTCAGCCACCGGCGCCGGAGCGGCGTCTTCCGCCGCCTCGACGGGCTCGACCGTGCGCAGGTCGAGCAGCGCACGCGCGAAAAGGTCCAGCTCGCCGCCCACCGGCAGGCCCATGGCCCGCGCCGCGCCGACCACCGCCGACACCGCTGCCGGCGACAGGCCCGGCGAACGGTAGACCGCGCGCACCGACGTGCCTTCGACCAGCGCCGCCGAGAACGGTCCGCCGGCGAAGACCGCGCCGGGAAGCTCCGCGCGCAGCGCTTCGAGCTGCGGCGGCGCCTCGCGCGTGTCGGCCACGGTCAGCGTGGCGCCGTGGCGCGCGCACCAGCGCGCCATTGCCAGGCCCGAGGCGCCCAGGCCCAGGATCAGCACATGTTGGTCTTGAAGATGGCGCATGGGTGCTACCGCAGCTTCAAGGTGGAAAGGCCCACCAGGCACAACAGCATGGTGATGATCCAGAAGCGCACCACGACCTGCGTCTCGCGCCAGCCGCTCTTCTCGAAGTGGTGGTGCAGCGGCGCCATCTTGAGCACGCGGCGGCCTTCGCCGAAGCGCTTCTTGGTGTACTTGAAGTAGGCCACCTGCGCCATCACCGAGACCGCCTCGACCACGAAGATGCCGCCCATCACGAAGAACACGATCTCCTGCCGCACGATGACCGCGATGGTGCCGAGCGCGCCGCCGAGCGCGAGCGCGCCCACGTCGCCCATGAAGACCTGCGCCGGATGGGTGTTGAACCACAGGAAGGCGAGGCCGGCGCCGGCCATGGCCGAGCAGAACACCAGCAGTTCCCCCGAACCCGGGATGTGCGGAAACAGCAGGTAGCGCGAATAGACGGCGCTGCCGGTCACGTAGGCGAAGACGCCCAACGCGGAGCCGACCATCACGACCGGCATGATCGCCAGGCCGTCGAGCCCGTCGGTGAGGTTGACCGCATTGCTGGCGCCGACGATCACGAGGTAGGTCAGGATCACGAAGCCGATGCCGCCGAGCGGGTAGCTCACTTCCTTGAAGAAAGGCACCAGCAGGTTGATCTTGGGTGGGAAGTCGAGATCGAAGCCCGAGCCCACCCAGCTGTAGAACAGCTCGAGCACGCGCCAGTTGGAGCTCTCGGAAATGCTGAAGAGCAGATAGAAGCCCGCGACCAGCCCGACCACCGATTGCCAGAAATACTTTTCGCGCGAGCGCATGCCCTCCGGGTCCTTGCGCACCACCTTGCGCCAGTCGTCGACCCAGCCGATGGCGCCGAAGCCCAGCGTGACCCACAGCACGATCCAGACGAAGCGGTTCGACAGGTCGAACCACATGAGCGTCGCGAAGGCGATCGCGAACAGCACCAGCACCCCGCCCATGGTGGGCGTGCCGCTCTTGGTCAGGTGCGTCTCCATGCCGTAGCCGCGCACCGGCTGGCCGATCTTGAGCGCGGCGAGGCGGCGGATCACATAGGGGCCCGCCAGCAAACCGAGCAGCAAGGCGGTCAGCGCAGCCATCAGCGCGCGGAAGGTCAGGTACTGGAACACGCGCAGGAATCCGAACTCCGGCGAAAGCGTCTGCAGCCATTGGGCGAGGCTCATCAGCATGATTAACCGGCTTCCTTGTCTTGTCGTTGTTCTTCGGCGGCCGCCAAGACGGCCTGCACGACGCGCTCCATCCGCATGAAGCGCGATCCCTTGACCAGCACGCTGGCGACGCGCGGCAGCTGCGCGATGACCGCCGCGCTGAGCGACTCGATGTCTTCGAAATGCGCCGCCTCGGCCCCGCCGGCGCGCGCGAAGGCGTCGATGCTGCGCGCCGATTCCTCGCCGAGCGCGAAGAAGGTTTCGATGCCGCGCAGGCCCGCCCATTCGCCGATCTCGGCATGGAACTGGGCGCTGCGGTCGCCGACCTCGCCCATGTCGCCCAGCACCAGCAGGCGCGGACCCGGCAGGCCGGCGAGCACGTCGATGGCGGCGCGCACCGAGTCGGGGTTGGCGTTGTAGCTGTCGTCGACCAGCGTGATCGCGCGGCCGTCCGCAAACTGCAGTTCGGTGGCCTTGGAGCGCCCCTTGACCGGTTCGAAAGCGGACAGCCCTTCGGCGATCTTCTCGATCGACACGCCGGTGGCGAGCGAGCAGGCCACGGCTGCCAGCGCATTGACCACGTTGTGCCGGCCGGCGATCCGCAGCGTGGACTTGACCTCGCCGAGCGGCGTGCGGGCTTCGAACTGCCAGGCGCCGTGCTGCCATTCGGCAGCGGCGAGCGCGATGTCGGCGTCGGGCTGTTCGCCGAAGGTCAGGCAGCGGCGCGATGCACCTTCGTGCGCCATCTCGTTCCACAGCGAGGTGAAGGCGTCGCCGTAGGGGAACACGGCGGTGCCGCTGTCCGGAAGCGCGGTGATCGCCGCGCCGTTCTCGCGCGCCACCGCTTCGACCGTGGCCATGAATTCCTGGTGCTCGCGCTGCGCGTTGTTGACCAGCGCGATGGTGGGACGCGCGATCGCGGCCAGCCGCGCGATCTCGCCCGGATGGTTCATGCCGAGCTCGACCACCGCCAACTGATGCTGCTCGCGCAGGCGCAAGAGCGTCAGCGGCAAGCCGATCTCGTTGTTGAGATTGCCGAGCGTCGCGAGCGCACGCCCGGTGCCGGCGGCGCGCAGGATCGACGCGATCATCTGCGTGACGGTGGTCTTGCCGTTGCTGCCGGTGACCGCGACCAGCGGCAGCTCGAACTGCGCGCGCCAGCCCGCGGCCAGGGCGCCGAGCGCCGCCAGCGTGTCGGGCACTTCGAGCCCGGCGAGTCCGGCCGCTTCCAGCCCGCGGTGCGCGACCGCCGCGACCGCGCCCCGCGCGCGCGCATCGGCCAGGAAATCGTTGGCGTCGAAACGCTCGCCCTTCAATGCGACGAACAGGTCGCCGCCGGCCAGCGTGCGTGTGTCGGTGTGCACGCGCGAGATCGGCGTGGCGGCGTCGCCGACCAGGCGCGAACCGGGAATCCAGGCCTGTGCCTGGCCAAGCGTCATCATGGGTGCTCCTGCCTGGATACCGGTCATGCCCCAGCCCCCCTTCGCGTCAAGGCGTCGATCGCATGCGCCCGGTCGGAAAACGCAATGCGTTCGCCCGCGATTTCCTGCCATGCCTCGTGACCGCGGCCGGCCAGCAGCACCACGTCTTCGGGCGCGGCCTGGGCCAGCGTGTCGGCGATCGCCTGCGCGCGGTCCGGCTCGACCTGCGCTGCCTCGGGCCGCGCGAGGCCCAGCAGGATCTGGCTGATGATGGCGCTGGGCTTTTCGCTGCGCGGGTTGTCGCTGGTCAGCACCACGCGGTCGGCCTGCTTCTCGGCCACCGCGGCCATCATGGGGCGCTTGGCAGTATCGCGATCGCCGCCGCAGCCGAACATGCACCACAGCGCGCCGCCACGCTGCTGCGCCAGCGGCCGCAGGCCGGCCAGCGCCTTGTCGAGCGCGTCGGGCGTGTGCGCGTAGTCGACCACGGCCAGAGGCTGGCCGTCGATGCTCACGCGCTCCATGCGGCCCGGCACGCTGTCGAGCCGGGTGCAGGCCGCGACCGCGGCATTCAGCGACAGCCCGAGCGCGCGCAGCGTGCCCAGCACGCCCAGCAGGTTGGCGACGTTGTACTGGCCGATCAGTTGCGTCTTCAGGTGCTCGGAGCGAACGCCCTGCTCCGCCACGGTGAATTGCAGACCCTGCGCGTCGTAGCCGATGTCCGTCGCCTGGAGCCGCGCCGGGGCACCCGCCGCCGACACGGTCCAGACATCGAGCCCGCCGGTGCCGCCTTCGACCAGATTCGCAAACAGGCTGGCGCCATGCACGTCGTCGATGTTGACCACCGCGGCACGCAGGCCCGGCCAGCGGAACAGCTCGGCCTTGGCCTGCCAGTACGCGTCCATGCTGCCGTGGTAGTCGAGATGATCCTGCGTGAAGTTGGTGAACACCGCGACCGCGATCCGCGTGCCGTCGAGCCGGCGTTCCGCGATGCCGATCGACGACGCCTCGATCGCGCAGGCGCCGAAGCCGCGGTCCGCCAGGCCGCGCAGTTCGCGCTGCAGCATGACGGGGTCCGGCGTCGTCAGGCCGGTGTAGGTCAGCTCGGGCGGCACGCCGATGCCGAGCGTGCCCATCACAGCGCACGGCGAGGGGCCCGACAGGGCTTGCGCCAGCCACCACGCCGTGGAGGTCTTGCCGTTGGTGCCGGTGACTGCGAGCACGTCGAGCTGCGCCGAAGGATTGCCGTGGAAGGCCGAGGCGATCGGACCGGTCGCCGCCTTGAGCCCGGCGTAGCTCGCGATGGCGTCGCCCTCGAAGCCGAAGGCCTCGACACCCTCCGCCTCGACCAGGCAGGCCGCGGCACCTTGCGCCAGCGCGGCCGCCACGTGGCGCCGGCCGTCGGTGGCCGCGCCGGGCCAGGCGACGAAACCGTCGCCCGCGCCCACCGGCCGGCTGTCGGCATGCAGCGCACCGCGCACGCGGGACCGGAGCCAGTCCGCGGCTTCGAGGGGACTGTGGAGCTTCAGCATCAGAAGCTTTCCTCCACGCCGTTGGTCACGACCAGCGGTTTGACCGCCATGTCGGGCGGAACGTTCATCATGCGCAGCGTCTGCTGCACCACTTCGCTGAACACGGGCGCTGCGACCATGCCGCCGAAATACTGGCCGGCGCTGGGCTCGTCGATCATCACCGCGACGATGATGCGCGGCTTCTCGATCGGCGCCATGCCGGTGAACCACGAGCGGTACTTGTTGCTCGCATAGCCCTTGCCCACCTGCTTGTGCGCGGTGCCGGACTTGCCGCCCACCGAGTAGCCGATGGTCTGCGCGCGCTGGCCTGTGCCGCCGGGTCCGGCCGCCATCTGCAGCATCTTGCGCACCGCAAGCGCGTTCTGCGGCGAGAACACCTGCACGCCCATCGCGGGCTCGGGGCTTTTGAGAATGGTCGCGGCGATGATCTGGCCGTCGTGCGCGAAGGAGGTGTACGAGTGCGCCATCTGGAACAGCGAGGCCGACAGGCCGTAGCCGTAGGCCATGGTGGCCTGCTCGACCGGGCGCCAGCCCTTCCACGGCCGCAGCCGGCCGGTCACCGCGCCGGGAAACTGAATCTGCGGCTTCTGGCCGTAGCCGAGCGCGGTGTAGGTGTCCCACATCTCGTGCGGGCTCATCTTCTGCGCGATCTTGAGCGCGCCGACGTTGCTCGACTTCTGGATCACCCCTTCGACCGTGAGCGTGCCGTAGTTGTGCGTGTCGCTGATGGTGAAGCCGCCGATGCTGAAGCGCCCGGGGGCGGTGTCGATCAGCGTCTGCGGCTTGACCCGGCCGGCCTCGAGCGCCATCGCGACCGTGATCGGCTTCATCGTCGAGCCGGGCTCGAAGGTGTCGGTGAGCGCGCGGTTGCGCAGTTGCTCGCCGGTCAGGTTCTGCCGCTTGTCGGGCACGTAGCTCGGGTAGTTGGCCAGCGCCAGCACTTCGCCCGTGATGGCATCGAGCACCACCACGCTGCCGGCCTTGGCCTTGTTGGCGGTCACCGCGTCGCGCAGCTTCTGGTAGGCGAAGAACTGCACCTTGCTGTCGACGCTCAGCTGGATGTCCTTGCCCTCGAGCGGCGGCACCTGCTCGCCGATGCCCTCGACCACGCGGCCGAGCCGGTCCTTGATGACGCGGCGCGAGCCCGCCCTGCCGGCCAGGTCGTTGTTGAACGCGAGCTCGATGCCTTCCTGGCCCTTGTCCTCGACATCGGTGAAGCCGACCACGTGCGCGGCCGCTTCGCCCTCGGGGTACTGGCGCTTGTATTCCTTGCGCTGGTAGAGGCCCTTGATGTTCAGCTCGGCGATCTGCTTGGCGATGGGCTCGTCGACCTGGCGCTTGATCCAGACGAAGGTCTTGTCCTCGTCTTCCAGCTTCTTGTCGAAGTCCTTCTGCGTCATGCCCAGCAGCCTGGCGACCTGCTTGAGCTTGACCTTGACTTCCGGATCGTCGCGCTCGATGTCCTCGGGAATCGCCCAGATGCTCGGCGCCACCACGCTGGAGGCGAGCAGCAGCCCATTGCGGTCGAGGATTCGGCCGCGGTTGGCCGGCAGCTCGAGCGTGCGCGCGAAGCGGACTTCGCCCTGACGCTGGAAGAAGGCGTTGCCGATCACCTGCACGTAGGCCGCGCGGGCGGCCAGCACCAGGAAGCCGCAGGCGATGCCGGCGACGATGAACTTGCTGCGCCAGACCGGGGTCTTGCTGGCGAGCAAGGGACTGGTCGTGTATTGCACGCTGCGGCTGCTGTGGCTGCTGCGGCGGCTCATGGCGTGGCCTTTCGCGGTGCGGCGCGCGCCGGTGCAGCAGCGGTTGCAGGCGCAGCAGCGGGCACCGCAACGACCGCGGGGATCACCGTGCCGTCCTGGCGCACGTACTGCGTGATCGCCGGCGTGGTGGTGCGCATCTTGAGCTGCTCCTTGGCCAGCTTCTCGACCCGCAGCGGCGTGGCCTGCGCGCGCTTCTCGACCTGCAGCCGGTCCTGCTCGAGCTCGAGCCGGCGCGTCTCGTTCTGCACGCGGTGCAGTTCGGTAAAGAGCTGGCGCGACAGGTACTGGGTGTGCACCAGGTAGATTGCCGAGGCCAGCACGGCCATGAGCAGGAACAGGTTGAGGCGCGCCATGTTCAGGCTTCCGTGCGCTCGGCCACGCGCAGGATCGCGCTGCGTGCGCGCGGGTTGGCGCCCACCTCCGCCTTCGAAGGCTTGACGCGTCCCAAAGCCTTGAGCTTCATCACCTTCGGCGCAGCAAAAGGCGCGCGGCGGTCGTAGACCTCGCGCGAATGCTTGGCGATGAACTGCTTCACGATGCGGTCTTCCAGCGAATGGAAGCTGATCACCGCGAGGCGGCCTTGGGGTTGCAGCACGACCAGACTCGCTTCTAGCGCCTGTTGCAGCTCTTCAAGCTCGGCATTGATGAAAATCCGAAGAGCCTGAAATGTGCGCGTTGCAGGGTTCTGGCCCGGCTCGCGGGTTTTGACCGCGCCAGCCACGAGCTCGGCCAGCTCGGCGGTGGTTGAAACTGGGCCCCGTTCTTGTCGGCGAGCTGCAATCGCCTTTGCAATCTGAACAGCAAACCGTTCCTCGCCATAGTCACGAATCACCTCCGCCATCTGCTGGGGTTCGGCCGTCGCCAGCCATTCGGCCACGCTCTCGCCGCGCGTGGTGTCCATGCGCATGTCGAGCGGACCGTCGAAACGAAAAGAAAAACCCCGTGCGGGGTTGTCGATCTGGGGAGAGCTGATGCCGAGGTCCATCAGCAGGCCGGCCACACTGGCCGGCGGCAGCTCCCCCAGGTCCTTGAAGCCCTGGTGCCGGATGGAAAAACGCGCATCCTCGATGCGCGCTGCTTCGGCCACCGCTTCCGCGTCCTTGTCGTACGCGATCAGCCGGCCGGAAGGCCCCAGCCTCGCGAGGATGGCGCGCGAATGCCCTCCGCGCCCGAAGGTGGCGTCGACGTAGGTGCCCGCGGCCGGCGACGCGTCGGCGAAGAGGGCTTCCACCGCTTCGTTCAACAAGACGGTCGTATGGGTCCATGGCTGTTCCACTGCGCGCCTCAGAACGAGAAGTCCTGGAAAACATCGGGCATCTCGCCTTGCGTGGCTTCGGCTTCCTTGGCTTCGTAGGTGGCCTTGTCCCACAGCTCGAAGTTGTTGCCCATCCCCAGCAGCAGCACGTCGCGCGTGATGCCCGCCGCCGAGCGCAGCTCGGGCGAGATCAGCACGCGGCCGGTGCCATCCATCTCGACATCCATCGCATTGCCCAGGAAGACGCGCTTCCACCACTGTGCCGACATCGGCAGCGCGGCGATGCGGTCGCGGAATTTCTCCCACTCGGGACGAGGGAACACCATCAGGCATCCGTGCGGATGCTTGGTGATCGTGAGCTGGCCGGCTGCGGTGGCGCTCAGGACGTCACGATGCCGGGTCGGCACGGAGAGCCTCCCCTTGGCATCCAGACTGAGCGATGAAGCGCCTTGAAACACGACCACGAACCCCTGTGACGGGAGGCGTCGGCGCACCTGAAAGAGGCACTACTCGACACTTTTTCCCACTTAACTGCACTTTTTTGCACTGTAGCAGGAAACGCTTAGTGCGCAACCCGGGGTCGCGGGTATTTTTTGTAATGGAATCAACGACTTAGCGGTGTTTTTGAAGTCGACTTGACACCGAATTTCGTTGCAGATGAAGCACTTAGCTCACGCAATGAATGTGTTGCGTGAAGCGTTCGAGTGCAAAAGCCCGATCAGAGGATGAATCGAGAGAGGTCTTCGTCGTGACTTAGTGCCGAGAGACGCGCGTCCACGTAGGCTGCATCGATGCGGATCGTCTGGCCTTCGAGCTGGGTGGCGCCGAAGCTCACTTCGTCGAGCAGACGCTCCATCACGGTCGAAAGACGCCGCGCGCCGATGTTCTCGGTGCGCTCGTTGACGTCATAGGCGATGCTCGCCAGCCGCGTGATGCCCTCCGGCGCGAATTCGAGCGTGACGCCCTCGGTCGCCAGGAGTGCCTGGTACTGCTTCACCAGCGAAGCCTGGGTCTGCGTCAGGATGCTTTCGAAATCCGCGACCGACAGCGACTGCAGCTCGACGCGGATCGGAAAGCGGCCCTGGAGCTCGGGAATCAGGTCGCTCGGCTTGCTCAGGTGGAAGGCGCCGCTGGCGATGAAGAGGATGTGGTCGGTGCGCACCACGCCGTACTTGGTGCTGACCGCCGTGCCTTCGACCAGCGGCAGCAGGTCGCGCTGCACGCCCTGGCGCGACACGTCGGCGCCTTGTGTCTCGCTGCGCGTGGCCACCTTGTCGATCTCGTCGATGAAGACGATGCCGTTCTGCTCCGCGTTGTGGATCGCATGGGCGCGGATCTCGTCCTCGTTGACCAGCTTGGCGGCTTCCTCGTCGACCAGGAGGCGCATCGCCTCGCCGATCTTGAGCTTGCGGGTCTTGCGCTTGCCCTGGCTCAGCTGGCCGAACATGCCGCGCAGCTGCTCGGTCATGTCTTCCATGCCGGCAGGGCCCATGATTTCGAGCGGCGCGCGCGTTTCCGCCAGGTCGATCTCGATCTCCTTGTCGTCGAGCTGGTGCTCGCGCAGCTTCTTGCGAAAGGCCTGCCGCGTGGCATTGCCGCTGTCGGGCGCCGCGCCCTCGGCCGTGCGGGCCGGGGGCAGCAGCGCGTCGAGGATGCGCTCTTCGGCGCCGTCCTCGGCGCGCATGCGCACCTTGGCGCTTTCGCTTTCGCGCGTCTGCTTGACCGCGATCTCGGCCAGGTCGCGGATGATCGAATCGACGTCCTTGCCGACGTAGCCGACCTCGGTGAACTTGGTCGCCTCGACCTTGATGAAGGGCGCATCGGCCAGCCGCGCGAGCCGGCGCGCGATCTCGGTCTTGCCGACGCCCGTGGGGCCGATCATGAGGATGTTCTTGGGCGTGATCTCGGCGCGCAGCTTGTCTTCGACCTGCTGGCGCCGCCAGCGGTTGCGCAGCGCGATCGCCACCGCGCGCTTGGCATCGGGCTGGCCGACGATGTGGTTGTCGAGTTCGGAAACGATTTCCTGGGGGGTCATGGACATGGATGCGCTCGCGGCGGTCTCACAGGGTCTCTACCGTGTGATGCATGTTGGTGTAAATGCAGAGTTCGCCGGCGATTTCCAGCGATTTCTTGACGATCACTTCGGCGCTCAGTTCGGTATGGTCGATCAGCGCCTTGGCCGCGGCTTGCGCATAGGCGCCGCCCGAACCGATCGCGATGATGCCGTTCTCGGGCTCCAGCACATCGCCGTTGCCGGTGATGATCAGCGAGGTGGTGGCGTCGGCCACCGCCAGCATCGCCTCGAGGCGGCGCAGCACGCGGTCGGTGCGCCAGTCCTTGGTGAGTTCGATGGCGGCGCGCGCCAGGTGGCCCTGGTGTTTTTCGAGCTTGGCTTCGAAGCGCTCGAACAGGGTGAAGGCGTCGGCGGTGGCGCCGGCAAAGCCGGCGAGCACCTTGCCGTGATAGAGCCGGCGCACCTTGCGCGCACTGCCCTTGATCACGATGTTGCCGAGGGTGACCTGCCCGTCGCCGCCGATAGCGACCTGGTCGCCACCGGGGGTCTTGCGGCGCACGCTGATGATCGTGGTTCCGTGAAATTGTTCCATCGAAGCAATATGGCGATGGCCCGCGCGAATGCAAGCCGAACATGAGGATAGCGCCATCGCGGACGCCGCCGGGCCGCCCCGCAAGGCGGCCGCGCACCCACCCTAGTTTGCTCTGACGGCTACTTCTGCGTGGTCTGCGATCCCGATCACGCCGAAGAAGGCGACGATCAGGCGATGGGCGTCCACGAAGCTCACGCGCTGCTCGCGGGCATCGCGGGCCGTGACCCAGTTGAGCAGCGTGCCGGCCGCCGTGAAATCCATGCGCACCAGCCCGGCGCATGAAACCGACAGGCTCGGCGCGCCTGCCAGTTCCGCATCGAGACGCTCCCAGGTCGAGAGCGATTCGCCGACCAGTTCTCCCGCCAGCACGCTGTGGGCGGCCCCGGCAGCGGTCCGCGCGGCTTCGCCGGACTCGTCGTCGATCGCCGAGAACGCGAATCCGGACGAGACAGGTGACCTGGAGGACGGCGGCGCATCGAGTTCCCCGAAATCGCCCTTCGGGTCTTCCCACGGCGGCGGCGACACCTCGTAGGTGATGCAGTAGTTGAGCGCGAGGAGCTCGAATTCGTCGGCCCGGTGCATCACGCGCAGCGACGCCATGTGCAACTGCCACCAGACGGAATCGACCCGGCGGTCGTTGACGGGCGTGGCTTCGGTCAACACGATCAGCAGCCGGTCGCTGCCGGCAAAGCGCAGTTGCACCGCCGAGTCGGCCCAATGGGTGAACAGCGCACGCAGCGGCCCGGCGGCGTCGGGCTCGATGGACTGGATTGCGCTCCAGTCGAGCTTCCAGGACGCTCCGGCCGAGGCCAGCGCCCGCGTGAGGCCGAGCAGGCTCTCGCGCGTCAGGTGCGCCGGGCTGCCCCAGTCGGCCCCGCCGGCGGGCGCCGGCGCAGGCGCATTGCCGGCTGCGGCGGCCTGGACGCTGTGCGCCAATGCGGGCAGCGAGATCCATTCGGGCGCGGCCCGCTTCATGCGCTGGACGTAGCGGACGCCGGCGGCCGCGAACTTCTCCGCATCGCCGGTGGCGCGGTACAGGTCGAGCAAGGCGCGCCAGGTCTCGTCGTGGTCGGAAGCCGGGCTCTCGGGCGCGAGCGTCTGCAGCAGGATGGCTTCGGCGCCGGCATCGTCGCCGTGGGCAAAGCGGATCGCCGCTTCCTCGATGCAGCCGTCGTAGGCCGAGCGCGAGCCTTGCTGTCCTGCGGCCGCATGGGCCGGCGGTACGCCGGGCACGGTGTCGGCATAGGCGCGCGCATGCTGGGCGGCCATGTCGGCGTTTCGAGGGTCGGCGCCTTCGGGGCCTGCCGCACCGCCGGGGCCGCGGTTCTTCCACCACTGCTGCGACATCTGCTCTTCGATCTCGTCGATCTTCTTGAGCGTGAGCGCCCGGCCCTCGGTCTTGCCGGAAGTGCTGCTGACGTTGAAGGAGGACGGCGTGGCCGCGGCATCGCGGCCGCCGGCGGCTTCACGCTGGCGCAGCTTGCGCAGCATGTCGAACTCGCGCCGGCGCACGAAATCGTTGCGCTGCCGCCGCTCGATCATCTCCTTGAGCATCTCGCGGCTGTAACCGTTTTCGAGCGCCGACGACTCGTCGGCGTCGAGTTCGGACCAATCCTTGAGCGGATTGCGAACGAACTTGGCGACCTTCGACAACAAGCGTCCGGATTCGTCCTTTGCCATGCTCAGCGTTCCTCCCGTTCGGCTCCTGAACCTTCTTCTTAGTCGCCGAACATCTTCTGCTTCAGTTCGCGGCGCTGCTGTGCTTCGAGCGACAGCGTCGCGGTCGGGCGGGCCAGGAGGCGGCCGACCCCGATCGGCTCGCCGGTCTCGTCGCAGTAGCCGTAGTCGCCGCCGTCGATGCGCTGGATCGACTGCTCGATCTTCTTCAGGAGCTTGCGTTCGCGGTCGCGCGTGCGCAGTTCGAGCGCGTGCTCTTCCTCGATGGTGGCGCGGTCGGCCGGATCGGGCACGACCACGGTGTCCTCGCGCAGGTGTTCGGTGGTTTCACCGGCGTTTTCGAGGATGCCGCGCTTGAGCTCCTGCAGCTTGAGGCGGAAGAACGCCATCTGCTTCTCGTTCATGTACTCCGAATCCGGCATCGCGAGCACCTCGGCATCGCTGAGCTCCTGGGCCGTCTTGGTCTTCCAGTTGTTGACGAGCTTCGGGTCTTTCTTGACGGCGACGGGCGGCGGCGGCACCAGCGGGTTGGTCGTGACCTGGACGAAGCTGGACTTGGCGGCGGTGGAAGCCACCGATTGCGGCATCGAGGGCACGGTGAGTTGCGACAGCCGGGAGACGCGTCCGCCGCGGGCGGGGGCGGTCGTGGTGGTAGCGGCGGCGGGATTGGTGGGGGTGTTCGAGGTAGTCATGTGAGGTGTCGCCGTGGCGGGAGTGGAGGCGGCAGCCGCTTTCTTCACGGAAGTCGGTGATGCTGATGCGGCGGCGTGGGAGCCGGCCGCCTTGGTTGACGAAGCGCCTGTCGTTGCCGTCGCGGTCTTGCTCTTGGCAGGGACCTTCGACGGCGCAGCAGGCTTCACTGGTTTGTCCGTGGAAAGCTTCTTCGCCGCGGGCACAGCCTTCTTGGCCACCGGCGTCTTCTTGACCGCCGGCTGGGACACAGGCTTTGCGTTGGCGACTGTTTTCTTCACGGTGACTGGCTCCTTCGACGAACGTTGTCAGGGTGCTCGCCGGTGGCGAACCCCGGGGTTATACCCCCGAAAGCAGGCCAGAAACGTGCGCAGTCCTATGCCGAAAGTCACACATCGCCCTAAGAAAGGCGGCGTATGGCTCAGGAACAGGCGCGCGATTGTATAGAGAAGTCAAGCCGATATCCGTTCGGACTGAGCTTGGCCTGTCCTGAGCTTGACGAAGGGTCGAAGTCCCGGTGCAGCGCGTGCGAGTCCTTCGACAAGCTCAGGATGAACGGGTTTTCGCCGAACGCTAGACCAGGCACTGTTCCAGACCCTGCTCCAGGATCTCGCGCGGCAGGTCGATGCCGATAAACACCATGCGGCTGTTGCGCTTTTCGTCGGGACCCCAGGCCGGGCCGAGGTCGCTGCCCATCAGCTGGTGCACGCCCTGGAAGATCACCTTGCGCTCGGTGCCCTGCATGTGGAGCACGCCCTTGTAGCGCAGCATGCGCGGGCCGTAGATGTTGACGATGGCGCCCAGGAAATCCTCCAGCCTCGCCGGATCGAAAGGCCGGTCCGCGCGGTAGACGAAGCTTTTCACGTCGTCGTCATGGTGATGGTGGTGGCCGTGGCCCTCGTTCGCGTGCGACGGGTGATCGCAATGCTCGCCATCCGCGTGCTCATGGCCGTGGTGCTCGTCCTCGTCTTCCTTCAGGAAGTCCGGGTCGATGTCCAGCTTGGCGTTGAGATTGAAGCCGCGCAGGTCGAACACGTCTTTCAGGGCCACCTCGCCGAAATGCACCTTCTGCTGCGGCGCGCGCGGGTTCATGTGCTTCAGGCGGTGGATCAGCGCCTCGGTCTCGTCGGCGGCGACCAGGTCGCTCTTGCTGATGAAGATCTGGTCGGCGAAACCGACCTGGCGGCGCGCTTCCTGGCGGTCGTTGAGCTGCTGCGGCGCATGCTTGGCGTCCACCAGCGTGAGGATCGAATCGAGCAGGTAGCTCTCGGCGATCTCGTCGTCCATGAAGAAGGTCTGCGCCACCGGGCCCGGATCGGCCAGGCCGGTGGTCTCGATCACCACGCGGTCGAAGTCGAGCAGCCCCTTGCGCTTCTTGTCCGCCAGCAGCTGCAGCGCCTCGCGCAGGTCTTCGCGGATGGTGCAGCAGATGCAGCCGTTGCTCATCTGGATGATTTGCTCTTTCGACTCGGTGACCAGGATGTCGCTGTCGATGTTCTCTTCGCCGAATTCGTTCTCGATCACCGCGATCTTCTGGCCGTGCGCCTCGGTCAGGATGCGCTTGAGCAGGGTCGTCTTGCCGGAGCCGAGGAAGCCGGTGAGGATGGTGGCGGGAATGAGGGCCATGGGGTGCTCCGGGGGTGGAAAACGGGAAAGGCGGGAAGTTTAGCGACGGCCGCCCGGCCGCGCTCCGGCAAGGGCAAAAGCTACTTGCGCACCACCACCAGGCCCTTCAAGTACTCCCCTTCGGGAAACTCGATGGTCATCGGGTGGTCCGGCGCGGCGCCCAGGCGCTCGGCAATGTAGCCGTCGACGCCGGCATCGATGCCGGCGCCGGCCACGATCTTGTGGAACAGGTCGGCGCCGATGCCGCCCGAGCACGAGAAGGTCAGGAGCACGCCGCCCGGCGCCAGCAGCTTGAGGGCCAGCCGGTTGATGTCCTTGTAGGCCCGCGCGGCGCGCTCGGCATGGGCCACTGTCGGCGCGAACTTGGGCGGATCGAGCACGATGGCGTCGAACACCCTGCCCTCGTCGATGAAGCGGCGCAGCGCGGCATTGACGTCGGCGTCCAGGAACTCGGTGCGCGCGCCTTCGAAGCCGTTCAGCGCCACATTCGCACGCGCGCGCTCCAGCGCCGGCAGCGACGAGTCGATGGACACCAGCTCGGCACCCTCGACCGCGCCCGCCGCCTTCAAGCCTGCAAGCGCCGCGACCGTGAAGCCGCCGGTGTAGCAGAAGCAGTTGAGCACGCGGCGAAAGCGGCGGTGTTCGGACAGTTCGGCAAAGCGTTTCCGGCTGTCGCGCTGATCGAGATAGAAGCCGGTCTTGTGGCCGGTCGCGATGTCGAGCGTGAGCTGCCAGTCGTGCTCGCGAATCGTGAGCTCGGTCGGGCCGCTGCCGCGCAGCCAGCCGGTGGCCGGCTTCAACCCCTCGCGTTCGCGACCGCTCGCGTCGGAGCGTTCGTAAAGTTTTGCAAGACCGGTGGCAGCCAGCAAGGCATCGGCCAGCACGTCTTTCCAGCGCTCCACGCCGGCCGACAAGAACTGCGCCACCAGCGTGTCGCCGTATCGGTCGACGATCAACCCGGGCAGGCCGTCGGCCTCGCCGTGAACCAGCCGCACGCCATCGCTTCGCAGGTCGAAAAGCTGCCGCGCCGCAACCGCACCCGCGACCCGCGCATTGAAGAAGGCCGCGTCGATGCGCTGCCCCTCGTCGAAGCTCCAGGCCCGCGCGCGGATCTTCGAATGCGGGCTGAAGGCGGCCCAGCCGAGGAACTTGCCGTCGTCCGATTCGATGCGCACGGTCTCGCCGGCATCGCCGCCGCCCTTGGCGATCGCCGATTCGAACACCCACGGATGGCGGCGCAGCAGCGAGCGCTCCTTGCCGGGCCGCAGACGCAGAAGCTTCATTTGGTTTTGCTCTTGGGAGGGCGCGCCGATGCGCCGCCCTCGTCGCGCGCCCGCGCCCGCGGATGCGCCGCGTCGTAGGCCTTGGCCAGGTGCTGGAAGTCCAGCCGCGTGTAGACCTGCGTGGTCGTGATGTTGGCGTGGCCGAGCAGTTCCTGCACCGCGCGCAGGTCGCTGCTGGACTGCAGCACATGGCTCGCGAAGGAGTGGCGCAGCATGTGCGGATGCACCGGCGCGGCGAGGCCGGCCTTGAGGCTTCTCCGGCGCAACTGCTTCCAGACCGACTGCGCGGAGAAGCGCAGGCCGTTGCGGCCGATGAAGAGCGACGCCGCACTCGCCGGATCGCGCAGCCGCGCGGCTTCGAGCGCGGCGCAGTCGTCGCGCACCGCGAGCCAGGCCCCCAGCGCCTCGGCCGCCTTGGCGCCCACCGGCACGATGCGGCGCTTGCTGCCCTTGCCGAGCACGCTGGCTTCGCGTGCGTCGAGATCGACCCAGCCGCGTGCCGTGTCGCTGGCGCGTACATCGAGCCCGGTCAGCTCGCCGACGCGCAGGCCGCAGCCGTAGAGCAGTTCGACGATCGCGCGATCACGCGCCTCGGCCCACGGGTCGGCTTCGGCATCGTGCAGGTCGGCCAGCTGCACGGCCTCGTCGACCGCGAGCGCCTTCGGCAGCGGCCGGCTGGCCTTGGGTGCGTGAACGTCCTGCACCGGATTCGAGCCCACCAACCCTTCGTTGCCGAGCCAGCGGTAAAAGCTGCGCCAGCACGAAAGCACCAGCGCGATGCCGCGCGACTCGCGGCCGGCGCTGTGCAGCTGCGCCATCCAGCGGCGCACGTGCGCCGTCTGGACCTTGTCGAGCGCGAGTCCGGCCGCATGGGCCTTCTCGGCCAGCGTCTTCAGGTGGATGGCATAAAGCTCGACGGTGCGCGCCGCCAGCCGCCGCTCCACGCGCACGTGTTCGAGGTACTTCTCGACCAGCGCCGGCGTCGCGATCTGCGACTCAGTAGAGGTAGCCATTCGCCGCATTGTTCACGATGGCCAGCGGCTCGCGCAATGCACCCTTGAAAGCCATGCCCCAGCGGCGCCAGCAGGACGTGGGCGCCGCGGCGTACTGCACGTCGAACAGGGGGTCGAAGCCGGCGGCGCGCGCCAGGCGTTCCACGCGCCACAGGTGGTAGGGCTCGGACACGATGATCACGCTCTTCACGCCGGCCGCCTGCAGCACCGCGCGCGACATCGACAGGTTCTCGCGCGTGGACTGCGACACGGGCTCCAGCAGCAGCGTCCCGGCATAGCCGGCGCTGCGCGCATGCTGCTGCATCACCTCGGCCTCGATGCGGCCGTCTTCCTTGTCGACGCCGCCCGACAGCACGAGCCGGCGCGCGAGGCCTTCCTGCGCCAGCGCGATGCCGGTGTCGACGCGGCCGGTGAGACAGGGATTGGGCTTGCCGTCGCGGTAGGCGCGGTTGCCGAGGATCAGCGCCGCATCGGCGGCGCGTTGTGGCGGATGCCCGAGCAGGTCGAGCGCATGCAGCCAGATCGTGATCGCGATAGCCGCATAGCCGATCAGCAGGACCAGCAGCGCGCCGAGCACCGCGCGCCGGAAAGTACGGATCAAGGCCGCAGCCGCGAGAGCGCGCCCGAGGCGAGCTCGGCGATGCGCTCCAGGAAGTCGGTGCCCATCTCGGAATTGAAGCGCTGAGCGTCGGGCGACGCGAGCACCAGCAGGCCGAAGGCCGGCGCCTCGGGATCGGGCCGCAGCGGGATCAGCGCGATCGACACCGCGGCATGCGGTTCGGCCAGCCAGTTGGCGGCTTCGAAGCCGGCGTTCAGGCCGCAGTAAGGCGCCGTCAGCGAAGTGGCCAGCGCCTTCACGTCGTCGCTCACCCACTGGGCGTAGGGCTCGTTGAGGTAGTCGCTGTCGCAGTCCCAGACCTTGATCGCGGTCTGCGGCACCATGAAGAGCGTCTGCAGCTGGCTTGCGATCTGCTTCGGCAGCCCGCGCGGATCGCGCGTGGTCAGGAGGCCGCGCGTCCAGCGCTGCAGGCGGTCGGCGGTGACTACGTTCTCGGTGCCGTGGCGCACCATGTCCATCACCCGGTGCTCCAGCGCCTTGATCTTCTCGCGCAGCATCTCGGCCTGGCGCTCCTGCAGGCTCACGGCACGGTTGCCGTGCGGGCTGGTGAGCTGCACCTGGCCGAGCAATTGCGCATGGCGTTCGAAGAAGTCCGGGGTGTTGGAGAGGTAATTGGCGATGTCGTCTTCGGTGATCGGGTTCATGGTGTTCTTGTCGAAAGGGTTCTTCATGGCTGTTCGGGGACCTCGATATCGCCTTCGAACACGGTGACCGCCGGCCCGGTCATCAGCACCGGGGCGCCGTCGCCGGCCCATTCGATGGTGAGCAGCCCGCCGCGGGTCTGAACGTCGACCCGCGCGTCGAGCCGGCCCAGCCGGATGCCCGCCACCACCGCGGCGCAGGCGCCGGTGCCGCAGGCCAGCGTTTCGCCGGCGCCGCGTTCGAACACGCGCAGGCGCACGTGCGTGCGGTCGACGACCTGCAAGAAGCCGGCGTTGACGCGCTGCGGAAAACGCGGGTGGTGCTCGATCGCCGGGCCTTGGGTCGCCACCGGCGTGGTGTCGACGTCGGCGACGAACTGCACCGCGTGCGGATTGCCCATCGACAGCACGGCCACCGACACCTTCGCGCTTTCGGCGTGCGTGCCCAGGGTCAGGTGCCAGGTATGCCAGGCGCCGTCAGGCAGCGGATCGAGGCCGGCGGTGTCGAAAGGCACACGCGCGGGTTCGAAGACCGGCGCGCCCATGTCGACCGTCACGCGGCCGTCGGCGCCCATGCGCGGCTCGATCACGCCGGAGAGCGTCTGCACGCGCACCGCATCTTTCGGCGTCAGGCCGTGCTCGTGCACGAAGCGCAGGAAGCAGCGCGCGCCGTTGCCGCACTGCTCGACCTCGCCGCCGTCGGCGTTGTGGATCACGTACTGGAAGTCGATGCCCGCCGCCGGCGATGGCCGCACGCTGAGGATCTGGTCGGCGCCGACGCCGAAATGGCGATCGGCCAGAAACCGGTACTGCGCCGCGCTCAGGCCCAGCGCGGCGCGGGTTTCGTCCAGCACGACGAAATCGTTGCCGGCGCCTTGCATCTTGGTGAAGCGGACTCGCATCGCCGGGATTATCCGCCGCGCCCGTCCCTGATCCGGTCCAGCGCCCGGTCCAGGAACCCCAACCGGTCCTGCCCCCAGAAGCGCTCGCCATCGAGAATGAAGGTCGGCGCGCCGAACACGCCTTTCTCCACCGCTTCGGCGCTGTTGGCGCGGTAGGTCGCCTGCGTCTCCGCCGTCTGCTCCAGCGCCTGCAGCGAGGCGCCGTCGTAGCCGTTCTCCTCGGCGACCGCGATGCGGACGGCGGCCTTCGAGGTGTCGCGCTCCTCGGCCCACAGCGCGCGCAGCAGCGCATGCGAGAGCGTCTGCGCATCGAGCCCCTGCAACTGCGCGGCGATCACCATCCAGCCCGCGTATTTGTTCCAGTCCGGATCCTTGGGCGCCGCCTTGGGATAGTGCTTCGGCTCGAGGTTGAGCGGCATGCCGAGGTGCTCGCGCCAGCGCGAGAGTTCGAGCGCGTGGTAGCTGCGGCGCGGCTCGGGCCGGCTCTTGAGCGGGATGCCGCCGGTCTGTGGCACCACGGCCTGGAAGTCGTAGGGCTTGAGCGTGAGTCGGACGTGATGGCGCCGCACGATGTCCTGCAGTTGCGGACCGCCCAGATAGGCCCAGGGCGACGAGAGGCTGTAGTAGCAATCGAGTTCGATCATGTTCTGGATTATCTTCAGGCGATGCCCGACCACCCCTCTTCCGGCGGCCTGCCGCCGGTGCCCGACCAGTTCATCGCGAGCCCGCGCGACGCGGCGGCGCTCGAAAGCCTTGCCGCGCAGGTGCGCGCCGACCTCGAACGCATCAACCTGCCGCCGCCCGCCTGGGTGCTGCCCGCCGAGTCTTCCACCGACACATCACCCGTGCTCGACGTGCTGGTGGCCGGCGCCGGCATGTGCGGCCAGACCGCGGCTTTCGCGCTGCATCGCGAAGGCGTGACGAACATCCGCGTGATCGACCGCGCCGCGCGCGGCGACGAGGGCCCGTGGGGTACTTACGCACGCATGCTCACGCTGCGCAGCCCCAAGCAGGTGGGCGGCCCCGAGCTCGGCGTGCCCTCGCTGAGTTTTCGCGCCTGGTACGAGGCGCAGCACGGAAGCGCCGGCTGGCAGGCGCTGCACAAGATCGGGCGCATCGACTGGCGCGACTATCTGCTGTGGGTGCGCGACACGGTGGGCCTGGCGGTGGAGAACGGCGTTGCGCTGCGTTCGGTGTCGCACGGCGACGACGGCCGGCTGCTGGTGGTCGAACTCGAAGGCCGCGACGGCCGCCGCGAGACCGTGCGCACGCGCCAGCTCGTGCTGGCGCTGGGTCGCGACGGCAGCGGCGCGCCGCGGTGGCCGGCCTTCCCTTCGCTCGCACGCGGCGATCCCCTCGCGGCCGGCCGCGTCTTCCATTCGGCCGACGCGATCGACTTCGCGGCGCTGGCCGGCCGGCGCATCGGCGTGCTCGGCGCCGGCGCCTCGGCCTTCGACAACGCGGCTTGCGCGCTGGAGGCCGGCGCCGCGGAGCTCATGCTGTTCGCGCGCCGGCCGCAACTGCCGCAGGTCAACAAGAGCAAGGCCGCATCGAGCCACGGCTTCCTGCGCGGCTTCGAGGGCCTGGACGATGCGCGCAAGTGGCGCGTCTACACCTACATCTTCGACGAGCAGGTGCCGCCGCCCTGGGAAACCGTGCGGCGCTGCGACGCGCATGCCGCCTTCACGCTGTGCCTGGGCACGCCGTGGCTGGACGTGGCGCCCGATGCCGACGGCGTCACGGTTGCCACGCCCGACGGCGGCAGCGAGCGCTTCGATGCCGTGATCTTCGGCACCGGCTTCGACGTCGACCTGCTCGACCGGCCCGAGTTCGCGCGCTACACGCCGCTCGTCGACACCTGGGCCCATCACGTGCTGCCCGACGAGGCGCAGCGCTACCCCGAACCCGCGCGCTTCCCCTACCTGGGCGCGGGCTTCGAGCTGCAGGGCCTGGCCGGTGCGGCGGGCAGTGCCGAAGCCGGTGCGCTGGCGCGCATGCGCCTGTTCAACTGGGGCGCGACCATGAGCCACGGCGCGCTGGCCGGCGACATCCCGGGCCTCGCGATCGGCGCCACACGGCTGGCGCATGCGATCGCGCGCGACCTGTTCGTGGAAGACGCCGACCGCCACTGGGAGCGCCTGCTGGCGCACGACGAGCCCGAACTGATCGCGACCCGATGGTATGTACGCAAGAACGACGGCTAGAGGCACTGCCAAGGAAGGTCTGCAAAACCTGCCCGCGATGTGCTCAGCGCATTCTCATGGCGGTGGCGGTGAGCCAATTCCGGCCGTCGCCTGGCCGTCCGGCGCCCGGCTCAGATCCGAGGGCGTCACGGTCACGGCCACGGCATCGCCGGTCTCATAGGCGGGGGGCAGCCATTTCGAAAGCAGCTCGGGCAATTCGGTCACAAGTCGCGGCTTGTAGATGACAGGAACGTGCTCCAGTGCAAAGGCATAAGGCGTGAGGCGAGTCGAGTCAAGCGAAGTGACAACGCCCAGGTGGCTGCGCGCGAACTGCGGATGCGAACGCAGGCTCGTCAAAAGCGCCACGGCGTCGATCCCGGGCAGCACGATGTCCACCAGCAAGACATTGGGCTGAATCCTCCCGTAGAGGGCAAGGCCGCCGATGCCGTCGTCGGCGACATGCAGTGTGACGTGCGGAAAGTGCTGCCGCACCAGAAGCGACACGAGCTTCTGGAAGTGCATGGAGTCGTCGATCAAGAGCACCGAAGGAGACCCGGAAGAACTGAAATCCTGGTCTGAATCTCCGCTCCCGGCTGCCGCATTCGCGGGACTCGTCATGCGGGCTGCGAATCGACCGCTTGCGGCGCGCCACTGCTCGACCGAAGCGGCTGATATTCGACGGTGGCCACCCGGTGTTTTCCAGGCTTGCAGCTCGCCCCGGTCGGCCATCAGTTGCACGGAACGCACTGACATGCCTAACAACCGCGCGGTTTCAATGGTGGAAAGCTCCTGCACGGGAAGAAACGGATCGGTTTGCGCCATTCAGAACTACAGATCTGGGATTTGAATGAAGTAGTAAGTGTACAAAATGGCGGGGCTTCGCGTTCGCATCTCCGCAATCTCTGCGGCCAAAATATGACAAATATGCTATTTCCAGATCATTCTTAAGTGATACAAATGATCCAAACATGCTCAGTCGCCTATATTTGGCGACGAACCCGGACCCCGCGGGCTATGAAACAGCACAGTGACTCAACACGAATTCGCCGCGCACCCCCGGTTGTCCCAGTACCCGCCTCTTGCACCTTCGGCGACGCCGCGAAGCCGCCTGCCCGCGAAAAGAAACCTGACCGCGTCCGGCTGGCGCCACGCGGCGCCTTCCGCGTTCACCGACGCTGACGGAGATATCGAGCCCGCGCTGCGCGCGGAGAGCGTCAACGCAGAACTGTTCGACCAGTTCAAGAGAGACGAATTGGGTCGGCAGGCGATGGGGGCCGCAATGATGCCGTTGCTGGTCACGATCTGCTGGCCGTATTCCTCAAGCGGGCCGCTGCTGCTGTGGCTGGCCGTTGCCGGTTGCGTCGCCCTCATGCGCCTTTTCGTGACGCGCATCTACGAGCGCCAACTTCAAACGGCAACCAAGACGAACCGGTCCGTGCTGGTGCGATATTTCCTGGCGGTTTGGCTGGCCAGGGCTTTCGTGTGGGGCCTGTCGGCCAGTCTCTTCTTCGACCGAATTCCGATCGACAAGCAGTACCTGTGCTGGGGCATCGTACTGGGCGCCATCGGTCTCCCCATCACAGCGGTGGCACTGCGCATGGCCGTCATGCAACGCTACCTGCTGGCGGCGTTCGCAACCACCATGTGTTGCGTCCTCTTCCGTGTCTCCACGACGACGGTCGCCGACTATGCGTCATGGACCATCCTGCTCCCCGTATTGGGGTGGCTGCTGCTGTCCCATGCCGGCACGACCATCCACGCAAGAACGCGCCTTCGCCTCGAACTGGCGTATGACAGAACTCAGCTGGTCGAGTTGCTGGAGAAGAAAAGTGAGCAGGCCGAGCAGGCGGTCAAGGTCAAGAATCGGTTCCTGGCCAGCGCGGCACACGACATGCGGCAACCCGTGATGGCGCTGTCGCTCTACGCCGATCATCTCCTGCATGAGCCGAGCGAGCACCAACTGGTGGTGCCCAAGATCGCACGCGCTGCAGCAGCGGTCAACCGGCTTTTCGATTCGCTGTTCGATCTTGCGCGCATGGACAACGGGCAGACCAACCTGCGCATCGAGGAAATCGACGTTGCCGAGCTCATGCAGGACATGCTGGTGCAGTTCGAGCCCGTGGCGGCAGCGAAGTCGATCGTACTGAAGATGCGCACTGCGCACGCGCTGCTCGCGACCGACGCGGTGCGCGCGCGGCGAATGATCGGCAACCTGGTGTCCAACGCCATCAAGTACAGCCCGGCCGGCGCGAAGGTGCTGATCTCCGCGCGGGTTCGATCGAACTGCGTGCTGGTCGAAGTCTGGGACCAGGGCATCGGCATCCCCGAAGCCGAGCTGGAAAGCGTGTTCCTCGAGTTCTACAAGGCCGGCAACGCGGGCGAGGCCTCCGAGGGCTTCGGACTCGGCCTGTCGATCGTCGTCAGGCTTGCGCACGCGCTCAACAGCCAGCTGAGCGTGCGCTCCCAACTGGGGCGCGGCACGGTCTTCCGGCTCGCCATGCGAAGCGTCAACGCGGCTGACGAGAGACGCATCTCGCGCGCGGTCGGCTGACCCATGACCGACATCCAATTCCTTGCCTCGGATCACAACCTCTGGCTCGTTGCAGCCTCCTTCGTCATCGCGACGCTCGCTTCCTACGTCACGCTCGAGCTCTCACGCCGAGTGAGATCGTCGATCGGCGAAGTCAATCCGGCCTGGCTGCTCGCCGGGTCGCTGACGATGGGAACAGGCATCTGGTCGATGCACTTCGTGGGCATGCTGGCGTTCTCGCTGCCGATCCGTATCGGCTTCACTGGTGCGCTGACGCTGCTGTCATGGATCGCGGCCGTGGCGGCATCGGCCACTGCGTTGCGGGTTGCCAGCCTCGCCGACTACAAGGCAAGGTCGGTGCTCATGGGTTCGCTGGTGATGGGTGCGGGCATCTGCTGCATGCACTACGTCGGCATGGCGGCCCTCGACATGACGCCGGGCATCGTGTGGGACTTGCGCGTCGTCAGTGCGTCCGTGGCGGTCGCGATCACGGCATCGGCAGCTGCGCTCGTCATCCTCCGATTGCTGCTCCGGGTGGCCAGCGAACGCCGCCTTCCGATACAGCTGCTGGGTGCGCTGGCCATGGGCGCGGCGATCTGCGGCATGCACTACACCGGCATGGCCGCCGCCAGCTTTCCGGCCGGCTCCGTGTGTCTCAGCGCGGACGCGCTCGGCGGCGCCGAGCTGGGCGCCATCGTCGTGGTCGCGTCGTGCATGCTGCTGCTTGTCGCCTGGTTCGTCTCCATCCTCGAAGCCCGGCTTCAAGTCGTCGCGCGGCAGCTTCTGCAGTCGCTGCAAGCAGCCAACACCCCGAACGAAGAGCGGCTTAACCCGGCAACGTCCGACGCCCTGACCGACCTGCCCAACCGACTGCTTTTCGAGGATCGCCTGCGCCATGCGATGCTGCGTGGAGAACGGACGGATCGGTCCGCGTCGCAGCAGCATATTGCCGTGCTGTTCGTCGACCTCGATGGCTTCAAGCCCGTCAACGATTCCTTCGGTCACGCCGCGGGCGACATGATCCTGAAGGCCGCAGCACAACGGCTGACAGAGGCTGCGCGCAGCGGCGACACCGTGGCCCGGGCCGGCGGCGACGAGTTCCTGATACTGCTCGAGGGCCTGAAGGACGCGCAGGATTGCGTCGTCGTGCTCGATCGCATCCTCGCAGCACTGCAGCGTCCGTTCGAGGTCATGGGCAGGAACCTGCAGATCTCATGCTCGATCGGCGTGGCCATGCACACGGATAAGCTCGAGCCCTACGAACTGGTCGAACGTGCCGGCGCCGCCATGGACGCGGCCAAGCGCGCCGGCGGAGGCGCATACGCCATGTTCGAGACGAACATGGCAACCGACACGGCAGACCAGATCCAGTTGCAAGCCGACCTCAGACACGCGCTGGAGGGCCGGCAGATCGAGCTCTACTACCAGCCCAAGATCAACGCGCGTCGCCACAGGATGACCGGCGTCGAGGCGCTGGCGCGCTGGAACCATCCCCGGCTCGGCCTGCTGGGCCCCGACCGCTTCATCGGGCTGGCCGAACGTCATGGCTTGATGGTTGGCCTGGGGGGATGGATCCTCAACGAGGCGTGCGCGCAGGTGGCGGCGTGGGGCGCAGCGGGCGTGTACCTGCGGGTGTCGATCAACCTGTCTGCCGTCCAACTGCGTGATCCCACGCTGGCCGACAAGGTGGAAGAGGCATTGCGGCGTCACGATATCCTGGGCTCGCAACTGCTGTGCGAGATCACCGAGTCGGTCGCGATGATGAATACGCAGGTGACCCAGAGCACCTTCGAGCAACTCGCGCGATTGGGCGTCTTCCTGTCGATCGACGATTTCGGGACCGGCTATTCGAGCTTGCACCAACTGTCCGCGCTCAGCGCGCACCAACTGAAGATCGATCACAGCTTCATCCAGGATCTGGAGACAAAGGAAGGTGCGCGCTTCATTGTGGAGGCGATGATCAAGCTGGCGCATTCGCTCGGATTGACATTGGTCGCCGAAGGCGTGGAAACGGTGGGCCAGCGCGACATCCTGCTGCGTCTGGGCTGCGACGAGTTGCAAGGCTTCTTCTACGCGCGCCCGATGCGTGCTTCAAGCATTGCGGGTTGGTCTGTCGAAGAGAGCGCCACGCCGGCGCCGGGCAACGGTCAACCGCCGATTCGCCAGCGCCACCCCATCCTGGGCACAGGCGCGACATAGAAAGAAAAAATTGCACACGAAGAACCGCACAGAGAAAACACAGCGCTGGAGCCGGCACATGCTGGCATTTGCGATCCTGAGTTCTTCGATGTCCTTGGCGGGCAATGCGCTGGCCGCGGCAGAGATCCGGATCGGCGGTACCGGCGGCGCACTCGGTACCATGCGGCTGCTCGGCGACGCCTTCAGCAAGCAGCATGCCGATATCAAGGTCATCGTACTTCCGAGCCTGGGCACAAGTGGGGCCATCAAGGCAGTGCCCAAGGGCCAACTGGATGTCGGGTTGAGTTCAAGGCCGCTCACAGAGGATGAAGTCAAGCTCGGTGTCAGGTCGGCCGAGTACGCACGCACGCCTCTGGTCTTCGCCGTGGCGACGAAGACGGCGGTCAAGTCGCTCACGCTCGCGCAGATGGCGGACATCTATTCGGGCAAGACGGTGAATTGGCCCGGAGGCGCGCAGATTCGTCCCGTACTGCGCCAGGCTGGCGATGACACCACGCGACAGTTGAAGCTGATGTCCAGGGAGATGGACGCGGCCTTGACCATTGCCGAGCAACGCGAGGGGATGCCCTTCGCGACGACCGACCAGGAAGCTGCAGACAAAGCGGAAGGCATACCGGGCGCGATCGGCGTGATGACCTTGTCGTTGATCCTCTCTGAAGGCCGCGACTTGCGAGCCCTGACCTTGGATGGTGCCGATCCAACGGTGGCAAATGGAAGCACGGGCAAATATCCCCATGCGAAGCGATGCTTCCTTGTGACAAAACTCGAACCATCGCCCGAGGTCAGGCTGTTCAAGTCCTTCATGGAATCTTCCGCAGGACGGGAAGTGCTGATACGCACCGGCCACTGGATACCTTGACGTCGCACTAGATGAAATCAATCGACAACAAGCTCACATCCATTGTCAGCCGCGTCGCTGTCCTGGTTGCATTGGTGGTCGCGGCCGCGCTGCCGCTGGGCTACGCCATCGTGTCGTACGAGGATTTCAGTACGGAGCTCGATTTCAAGGCCAAGGTCAAGGCGACCGCCGTCGAAAGACTGGTTGCGACCACGCCTGAGATGTGGATGTTCGCCGAGAACCGGCTCCAAGGCTTGCTTGAGCGAGAGCCTGTACGACTCGACACAGAAGCGGTGCAGGTCTTCGATGCTCGGGGCGACCTTGTCGCTGAAGCCGGAGCGCCACCTTTGCCTCCGGTGCTGCGGCGCTCGCACACCATCTACGACGCTTCGCGTGTCGCCGGGAGGGTCGAGGTACGCGACTCCATGCGCGGCATTCTTTACGGCGTCGCCCGCGCGGCGCTGGTCGGGATGCTGCTTGGCGGCCTGGTGTTTCTCGCGCTGCGCACGTTTCCGCTACGCGCGTTGCGCCGCGTGACCAAGGAACTGTTCGAACAGAAGCAACGCGCAGAGGTGACACTTCGGTCCATCGGGGATGGAGTCATCACGACCGATGCGCAAGCCCGCATCGAATTCATGAACCCGGTCGCACAGGCTCTGTGCGGCTGGACCTTCAGCGAGGCCAGAAACAAGCCGCTTGCGGAGATTTTGAAACTGTTCGACGCGACGTCCGGCGACTCGGTGGCCGACCCGCTGGGCCAGGCCCTTGCCGAGAACCGCATCGTTTCCTTGGAGGGCAATCTGGACCTCGTCAGGCGGGATGGAAGCAAGTTGGGCATCGACAACAGCGCCGCTCCGATCTGCGACCTGGAAGGCAAGATCACTGGCGGTGTGTTGATCTTCCGTGACATCAGCGTCGCTCGCGGCATTGCGCAGCAACGATCCTGGGAAGCCTCGCATGACATCCTGACAGGGTTGGTCAACCGCCGGGAATTCGAATGCCTCGTGGAGGCTTCCTTGGCTGCCGCCAGGACCGACGGGGCACAGCATGTCGTGTGCTACATGGACCTGGATCAGTTCAAGGTCATCAATGACACCTGCGGCCATGCGGCGGGAGACGATCTCCTCAAGGAACTCGCACACCTGCTGCGTTCGCGCATCCGCAAGTCCGACACGCTGGCACGCCTGGGGGGCGACGAGTTTGGCCTTCTGCTCGCTGACTGTTCGCTGGAACGCGCACAGCTCATTGCCGGCGACCTGCTTGCGATCGTAGGCAACTACCGCCTCAACCGGGACTTCAAGGTGTTCACCGTCGGCGTCAGCATCGGCCTCGCTCCGGTGACTGGCGACTGCACCAGCAGCGCCGAGATTTTGAGCATGGCAGACACCGCCTGCTATTGGGCCAAAGAGCATGGCCGAAACCGGGTAAGCGTTTATCACGCCGGCGAAAGCGATATGGCGGTGCGTCGCCGCGAGATGGGCTGGATTGCCCGGATCAATTCGGCGCTGGCAGAGAATCGATTCGTTCTGTACCACCAGACCTATCTTCAGTTGAATGACGCGTTGGCGAGCAGCCGCCATCTCGAAGTCTTGATCAGAATGATCGACGAAGAAGGCAATCTGATTCAGCCGGGCAGCTTTCTGCCCGCAGCCGAGCGCTACAACCTGATGCCAGCCATCGACCGCTGGGTTGTCAGCGCAGTATTTTCCGGGTATCGCGCTTTGGTGGCGCAGCGAGGCGGCGAGCCACTGACTTGCGCAATCAATTTGTCTGGCACGTCGCTCAATGCAGAAGGATTTCTCGAGTTCGTGCGGCAGCAGGCCCAAGATCATGCATTGCCGAAGCATTCGATCTGTTTCGAGATTACCGAAAGCGCAGCCATCAACAACTTGGGCAAGGCTGCGGAGTTCATGGCCGAGTGCAGGTCGCTGGGCTTCCTGTTCGCGCTCGACGATTTCGGCACGGGCACCAGTTCGTTTGCCTACCTCAAGAGCTTGCCGGTCGACTATCTGAAGATCGACGGCGGATTCGTCAAGAACATGGACCGGGATGCGGTCGACAAGGCGATGACGGAGACCATCAATCGCATCGGGCACATCATGGGAATCAAGACCATCGCCGAGTACGCCGAGAATGACGCCATCATCGAAGAGCTCAGGACCATCGGCGTGGACTACGCGCAGGGCTACGGGGTTTGCAAGCCTTCGCCTTTGTTCGAACCGAAACCTGTAGCGGAGGGCGGCCCGCCGGAGAGCTGGCCGCTTCTGCCTGATCTCGCGGCTGCATAAACTCGTGACGTATTTACAGCCAAGAAGCAAGTGGAGAGCTGCAGCCTCCGCCATCTCCGAACTTCTGCTGGGAAACAATCCCCGCCAGCTGATGCGGGTTTCGCAGGCCATGTTGGTCCTGGCGGTCTATGTCGTCTTTGCCGGCGTTCAGCACCTGGAGGTCTTCCTCGGCCTGATCGATGCATCCCAGTCATGGGCTCTGACTGCCTGGAACTTGACCGGTGGCATCTGTTTCTACGCATGCATCCGCAGTGGGCTGAATCTAAGACTGAAAACGGGCCGCTCGCTCGCGATTCCGCAATCGATGTGGGCGATGATCGGCATCACATGGTCGTATGCGATCACGGGCCCGGCTCGCGGGGCAGTGATCTTGATCATGATTCTTGTCGTCCTATTCACCATGTTCGAGCTGACACCCTCAAAGGCGCGCGCCGTGGCGGGGGGGGCGTTCGTGATGATCGGCACGGCCATGGTGTGGAAGGCCTTGACCGATCCGACCCGCTACGACCCCCGCGTCGAAGGCATGCACCTGCTCTTCTCCGGTATCGTGCTGGCCGCGTCTTCGGCACTGGCAGTGCGTATCGGCAAGTTGCGCGCGCGCCTTCAGGAGCAGCGCGCCGAACTCGCGGATGCGCTTGAGCGCATCCGCGCGCTGGCCACGCGTGACGACCTGACAGGTCTGGCAAACCGCCGCGCCGCGATCGACCGCATGCGCGACGAGCTGGCCGTGCGCGGGCGTCTCGAACCCCTGATGAGTTTGGCGCTGATGGACATCGACCAATTCAAACTGATCAACGATGGCCATGGCCACGCCGTTGGCGACGCCGTGTTGCGCCGCTTTGGCGAGTCCGCGCAGAGGGAGATGCGGCTGGGCGACATGCTGGCGCGCTGGGGAGGAGAGGAGTTCCTGCTTGTGATGCCCGCTACCGCGCCCACGCAGGCTATGGCGGCGATGGAACGGGTGCGCCAGGCGCTGCGGCGCACGTCCTTCGACGACGTTGCGCCCGGTCTGGTGGTTACTTTTTCGGCCGGTGTTTCCGAATGCGCCGGCGAGCGAGACTTGGAAGCCGCCATCGCCCGCGCCGATGCGGCCATGTACGAAGCGAAGCGCGCGGGCCGCGACCGTGTCGTGGCGGGTGCGAAGGCGCCCAGCCCGCACAGCGAACCTGTCGACTTGGCTGCCTGAAGTCCCCGCCGACGGATGACGCGAAGCACCGGTCGCCTGTTGAGCAACGCTTAAGGGATACGGAGAAGATTGATGCTTTATCTTTATTGTCCTGCCTGAGGAAAACGACTGTGGACACCCGCCAGATGCGCTGCGTGATCGCCATCAGCGAGGCCGGCAGCCTCACGCGCGCGGCCGAGCGGCTGGGCCTCGCGCAGCCGGCGCTCACGCAGACGCTGAATCGGCTCGAGCACGAACTCGGCGTCAAGCTCTTCGCGCGCACCCGCCGCGGCGCGACGCTCACCGAAGCCGGCCTCGCGATCGTCGACGACCTGCGCGCCAGCCTGGCACACGGCGACGCGGCTGCGGAGCGCGCGCAGGCGATCGGCGCCGGCCGCGCGGGCCGGCTGACGGTGGGCTTCGTGACCCACGCGATCTACGAGGTGCTGCCGCGCGCGCTGCGCCTGCTGCGCGCCGAGCATCCGCAGCTCGACGTGGCGCTGCGCGAGATGAGCAATGCCGAGCAGGTCGACGCACTGGAGGGCGGGCGCATCGACATCGCGCTGCTGCACCCGCCGGTCTCGGTCACGGCCAAGGTGAACGAGCTGCGGCTGGGCGAGGACCCGATGGTGGCCGCGCTGCCGGCCGCGTACCCGCTGGCGGAGGACGGCTGCGTGTCGCTGGCCGAGATCGCCCGGCACGGCCTGGTGTGGTTTCCCGAACAGCAGATTCCGGCCTTGCGCACGCAGCTGCTGGGCGCGATCCGCCGCGCCGGCCACGACGTGAAGGTGGTGCAGGACGCCAACCGGACGCTCACCGTGCTGGCCTGCGTGGCAGCGGGACTGGGCTGGTCGCTGCTGCCGCGCTCGGTGCGGGCGCTGCGCCACGAGGGCGTGCGCTATGCGGACGTGCGCGACGGCGCAGGCCTGCCCGCGTTCGAGCTCGCGGCGATGTGGCTGGCGCGTTCGCGGCCGACCTTTGCCGATGCCTTTGCGCAGAAACTCACACCCTAGTCCAGCGGCTGGATCTTGTTGTCCTTCGCGAGCCGGATCCACTTGGCGAGTTCGGCGCGCCGGTAGGTGTCGAGTTCGGCCGGGCCGGAGCCGATCACTTCCGCGCCCAGCGCCTCGAGCCGCGCACGAACCTCCGTGTCCTTGAGCGTGGCCGCGATCTCCTTCGACAGCCTCTCGACGATCGGCGCCGGCGTGGCAGCCGGCACGAACACCGCGTTCCACTCGTACATCTCGTAGCCCGGCAGGCCCGATTCGGCGATGGTGGGCACGTCCGGCAGCACGGCCGAACGCGCCTTGCCGCCCACCGCCACGGCGCGCAGCTTGCCGCTCTGGACATACGGCAGGCCCGAGCCCAGGCTGGCGAAGAACACGGGCACCTGGCCGGCCATGACATCGGTGAGCGCCGGGCCGCCGCCCTTGTACGCGACGTGCGTCATGCGCGTCTTGGCCATCGAGTCGAACAGCTCGGCCGCGAGGTGCGGCGACGATCCGTTGCCCGACGAGGCGTAGTTGACTTCGCCCGGCCTGGCCTTGGACTGGGCGATCAGGTCCTTGACGCTGCGGATCGACGCGTCGGGATGCACTACGAGGATGTTGGGCACCTTCACCAGCAGCGACACGGGCGCGAAATCGCGCAGGGTGTCGAAGGGCATCTTGCTGCGCAGCGCCGGGTTCTGCGCATGGTTGGAGGCGTCGAGCATCACGGTGTAGCCGTCGGCCGGACTCTTGGCGACAATGTCGCCGCCGATTGCGCCGCCGGCGCCGCCGCGGTTGTCGATCACCACCGGCTGGCCGAGCCGCGCCGAGAGCTTGGGCGCGATGATGCGCGCCACGGCATCGACCGTGCCGCCCGGCGGATAGGTCACGACCAGCCGCACCGGCTTGGCCGGCCAGGCCTGCTGCGCCTGCGCGGCCATGGCCGCCAGCAGCAGTGCAGCGCCGGCAGCGGCGCGCGCGAGGCGCGAGGAAAGCGCGTCATGGAACATCGATGTCTCCTTCGGGCGCTCATCAAGGCGCCCTGGTTCTTCTGGCAACTCAAACGAAGCCGAACAGCTGCGATGGCGTGTCGACGAGGATGGTGTCGCGTGCCGCGGCGTCCGGCACCCAGTCGGCCAGCGCCGCATGGGTCGACGCGTAGTCGGCGATCTCCTGGTGCTGCGTGTGGGGCCAGTCGCTGCCCCACACCAGGCGCCCGGCGCCCAACGCTTGCAACAGCGCCCCGGCCGCATGACGCGCCGCGGGCCCGCGCGGGTCCGGCCAGCTGCGGTAGGCGGCCGCCAGCTTGACCCAGACGCGCCGGCTGTGCGCGCTGCGCAGCAGCCAGTCGAAGCCTTCGCTGCCGGCGCCGGGCCGGCCGAAATGGTCCACCACCAGCTTGCAGCCGGCATCGAGGATCGGCTGGCCGGCCAGCGGCAGGTCGCGCGATTCGCGATGCAGCTCCACATGCCAGTCGAGGGCGCGCACGCGCTCGAACAGGCGCTGCCACTCGGCGCGCGCGAAGTCCGGAATGGGCAGCCCCACGAGGTTGAGCCGGATGCCGCAGACGCCTTGCCGGTCCAGCGCCGCCAGCGCGTCCTCGCCCAGGGTCGGCTCGATGATCACGACGCCGCGCAGCCGCTCCGGGCAGGCGCGCAGCGCATCGAGCAGGAAGCTGTTGTCGGTGCCCAGGAAGCTCGGCTGCACGAGCACCGCATGCGACACCGCATGCGCGTCGAGCAGCGCGAGGTAGTCGGCCAGGAGCGCGTCGTAGTCGGGCGCGTGGCGATGCACCGGTGCCAGCGGCAGGCCGCGCCGGAACACGTGGGCGTGGCTGTCGATCGCGGTGATCGCAGCCTCAGGCGTAGCGTCGGTCGAGGGCATCGAACTCATCCTTGCGCACCAGTGCCTGGCGCTCGGCGAAAGTCGCGACCAGGCCGCTCGCCTCGTCGAGCCGGCCGCCGTCGCGCAGGGTCTGCAGCGCCAGCGTCATGCCGCGCACCGCGCCCTGCAGCGCCGCATTGGCATACAGCACCAGGCCGAAGCCCATGGCGCCGAACTCGGCTGCATCCAGCGTCGGCGTCTTGCCGCCGATCACCACGTTGACCACCTGCGGACAGGCGATCTCGCGCGGGATGCGGCGCAGCGCCTCGAGCGACTCGGGCGCTTCGACGAAGGTGATGTCGGCCCCGGCCTCGGCGTAGGCCGCGGCGCGCGCGATCGCGGCATCGATGCCCTCGATCGCGGCCGCGTCGGTGCGCGCGATCACCAGGAAGTCGGCGTGCACCCGGGCATCGACCGCTGCCTTCACCTTGCCCAGCATCTCGTCCCGCGCGATCACGCTCTTGCCCTCGAAGTGCCCGCACTTCTTGGGGCTGACCTGGTCCTCGAGCTGGATCGCGTTGGCGCCGGCGCGCTCCAGCGTGCGCACCGTGTGCTGCACGTTGAGCGCATTGCCGAAGCCGGTGTCGGCGTCGACGATGATCGGCAGCGCCACCGCGTCGCGCATCGCGGCCGTGTGCTGCGCCAGGTCGCCGAGGTGGACGAAGCCGAGGTCGGGAATGCCGTAGAAGGTGTTGGTCAGTCCGGCGCCGCTCAGGTAGACGGCGTCGAAGCCCAATCGCTCGATCACGCGCGCGGCCAGTGCGTTGGCGGCGCCCGGCACCAGCAGGCCGCGCCGCGCCTCGACCTTTTGCCGCAGCAGGGTTCCGGGGTGGGAGCTCGTCATCATTCGTCCTTCATGCCCGTGGCCTTGACCACCGCGCCCAGGCGCGCACGCTCGGCATCGACGAACTGCACGAAGGACGCGCGCGTGCCGCCGACCGGCTCGATGCCCATCCCCTTGAGCCGCTCGGCGATGGCCTGCGTCTTCATCGCGGCGTCGATGGCCGCGCTCATCTTGTCGAGCACGGCGTCGGGCGTGCCGTGCGGCGCATGCACGCCGGCCCAGTGGGCGATGCGCACGTCGGGGAAGCCCTGCTCCGTGGCCGTGGACAGCTGCGGATACGCCGAGATGCGCGTCGTCCAGGTGTTGGCCAGCGCCTTCAACTTGCCGCTCTTGAGATAGGGCAGCGCGACGATGCTCGCTTCCGACGTGGCCTCGACCTGCTTGCCGAGCACAGCGGTGATCGACTCCGAGCCGCTCTTGTAGGGCACCACGTCCAGCTTGGCGCCGTACTTCGTTTCGAGCATGCCCTCGACGAAATGCGGCGTGCTGCCGGTGCCGGCGGTCGCCCAGTGGAAGCCGGCGCCGGTCTTGGAGGCGGCGATGAATTCCTTCAGGTCCGCGTAGGGCGCGTCGGCCGGCACCAGGATCACCGAGGGCGCCAGGCCGATCATGCCCACCGGGACCAGATCGCTGTCCTTGTAGGGCAGGCTCTTCTTGATCATGCTGTTGGAAATCACGCCGGCCGCGCTCACCAGGAAGGTATAGCCGTCGGGCGCGCTCTTGGCGACGATGTCCGCGCCCAGCGTCGCGCCGGCGCCGGGCTTGTTGTCGACCACGATGGGCTGGCCCAGCGCCTTGGACGCGCCTTCGGCCGCGGCGCGCGCCATCAGGTCGTTGGCGCCGCCGGCGGAGAAGGGCACGACCAGGCGGATCGGCTTGGTGGGCCAGGTCTGCGCGGACGCGGTCCCGCAGGCAAGGGCAGCTGCCAGGCCGGCGAGCAGGACGAGTCGGGAAGAAGGATGCATGGCGATGTCTCCGGGTACGTGTGTGATGGGGGATGCCACTCCAGCGGGGGCTGGCGGCAAGTATCGACACGCGTCGCCCTGAGGGGAACGCCGTTTTGCGTTGCTTTTACATAAGCCCGGCTTATGTCCTGAGCGCCGGCGCGCTCAGGCGTCGGATCGAATTCCGCGCATCAGGATCACGCCGCCCAGTTGCGAGGTGTCGGAGCGCATCCGGTAGGCCAGCGCCTGCGGCGTGCCGGCCTGCGCTTGCCAGCCTGCCTTCAGCAGTTGCTGCTGCACCTCGTCGGAGCGAAGCACCTCGCCCAGCGCCGCATTGAGCCTGGCCACCGCCGGCTTGGACAGGTTGGCCGGCGCCGCGAGCGCGGTCCAGATTTCGAGGTCGGCGCCGCGCACGTCCGCTTCGCGCAGCGTGGGCAGTTCGCTGAACAGCGGGCTGCGCAGGGGCGACGTGACGCCGAGGGCCTTGAACTTGCCCGAGGCCACATGGGGCTTCGCGAGGCCGGGCGGCAGCAGGGCCATCTGGATCTGCCCCGCGAGCATGGCTGCGATGACCTGCGGGTTGCCGTTGAAGGCCACGTGCTGCGGCGCGATGCTGGTGCGGGTCTTCAGCAGTTCCATGCCCAGGTGGCCCACCGTGCCGACGCCGGGCGTGCCGTACTTGGCCTTGTCGCCGAGGTTGCGCGCCCACAGCAGCAGCTCGGTGGCGTTCTTGCCGACCGCGTCGCCCGAGACCGCCAGCACCAGCGGCGCGGTGCCGACCAGGCCCACCGGCGCGAAGTCCTTCTCGGGATCGAAAGGCGTGGCCGGATTGAGCAGCCTGGCGATCGTGAGGTTGCCGTTGATCAGCGCGCCGATGGTGTGGTCGTCCTGTGCCTTGGCGACCTGGTCGGCGGCGAGGTTGCCGCTGGCGCCAGGCTTGTTCTCCACCACCACCGGCTGCCCCAGCAGCTTGGCCAGCGGCTCCGCGATGGCGCGCGCCGCGAGATCGGGCGACGCGCCGGCCGGAAACCCGACCAGCAGGCGCACGGGCTGCGTGGGCCAGGCGCCCGGCGCCGCAGAACCGGCATTGCGCGTGGGTTTCGGCGTGGAAGACGGTGCCTGTTGGGCCCACGCAGCCGGTACACAGACCGTGGCAGCGAGGCTTTCGAGCAAGCGGCGTTTGGAAATCATGGAGAGCCTGGACGTTGTGACAAAAATGAGTAACACAACGTTACGCGACACCGATGTCCCGCGCAAGACAACCAAATGCTTCGTCCGGCCGATTCGCGCGCGATCCGATCCGATCGAATGCGCTCGAACCCGGGGGTGCTTCAGGCCGGCATCAGCGAAAGCCGCACCGCGTCGCGCTCCACTTCCACGGCATAGCCCAGGCCGTCGGCCAGTGCCTGCAACGCGATCGCGTCGATCGCGAGCGCGCGCGGCGCCCGCAAGGCGCCCTTCAAAGGGTCGGCCGCTTCCGAGGTGCCGCATATCGCCTTGAAGCGCAGCGCCTCGGCGCCATCGGCGCCGACATCCACCGCGCCGAGGTGCTCCGTGCTGTCGTGCAGGAACCCCAGCGCGCCGAGCACCATGTAGCGCAGCGCAGCGGCAGCGGGAAAGCGCGACTCGCCCTCCGCGGGCGAGAGTGCGTCGCCGATGCGCAGGTGGATGCCGTGCAGCTCGAAGGCCGCCCGCATCAGCCCCGTGCATTGCGCCACCAGCGCACTGCGCGTGATGGTTTCGTCGCCGACCGAAAGCTCCCAGTCGCGCAGCGAGCGCACGCCGTTGGCAAGCGCGTCGACCTGCTCTTCGATCAGCGCGGTGCGCTGCGCCCAGACCGCCTCGTCGCCGGCCGGCATCCGCTTGAGTACCAGCAGGCCCATGCGGATCACCGACACCGGCGCCGCCATGTCGTGGCGCAGCGCCGGCAGGGCGCGCGTGAGCAGCTCGTGGCGCACGCCGGCAGCGATCCAGCTGCGGGCTCCGGGCGAGGCCTTCATCGCGCCGCTGGCGGCACCAGGATGCGGTCGAGCTGGTCGAAATCGATCGGCTTCTGCAAATGGTGATCGAACAGGCCTTCGGCGCTGCCGGCCTCGCGGGCCGAGAAGCCCGAGACCGCCACCAGCAGCATCGCCTCGCCGTCCGCCTTGGCGCGCAGCCTGCGCGCCACCTCGGTGCCCGGGAAGTCGGGCAACGTGAGATCGACCAGCGCTGCGTCGAAGGTCTCCGTCGCGGCCAGGTCCAGCGCCTGCTGTGCGGTATAGCTGCAGCGCGCGGTGTGGTCCTGCAAGACGAGCAGCTCCTGCAGCAGATCGGCAGCGGCCTCGTTGTCGTCCACGATCAGCACGTTCATTGTTCATCTCCCAAGAATCGGGACAGTATCGAGTCTGATCCGCCCGGCCCGGTGTAGGAGACCTTCTACTGTGGATCGGTCAGCGCCGGCGCGCGACGGCCCAGGCCTGCAGAACCTCCACGGCCTCGGCATCCAGCTTCTGCTCGGCCGGCATGGCCCGCCCTTGGAGCGGCGCGCCGGCCTCCGAGCGCAGCGCCTCGACGTCGACCGGATGCCGCGCTTCCACGGACAAGCCGGCAAAGGCCTGGCCCGACTGTTCCAGCGAGGCCGCGTAGTACAGCTTCGCGATGCCGGCAATGCCCATCGCCGCCACGCACAGGGCGCAGGGCTCGCACGAGGTGTAGAGATCGCAGCCGCCCAGGTCCACGCTCTGCAGCTTGCGGCAGGCATCGCGGATCGCCTCCACCTCGCCGTGCGAGGTCGGGTCGAAGTGGGCGGCCGCATGGTTGAAACCCTCGCCCACCACTCGCCCATCCTTCACGACCACCGCGCCGAAGGGTTCGGTGCCCGGCGTGTCCAGCGCCTGCGCCGACAGGGCGATGGCGCGCTTCATGAATTCTTCCCGGTACATCGCCGTCGCTCCTTCGTTCAATGGGCCGCTTCGGGCAGCAGCACGCCGTCGCGCGCCACGATGCGCCCGCCCGCCACCACCAGCCGCCGCCGCACCGGCCGCGACACGACCGCCTGCGCCACGGTCTGCGCATCGACCAGAACGAGGTCGGCGCGGCAGCCCGGCGCCAGGCCGTAGGCTTCGAAGCCGCAGCCGCGCGCGCCGGCTTCGGTGACACAGTCGAGCGCGATGTCGAGCTCGTCGTCGCGGCGCAGGTTGTAGCGCAGGCCGATCAGCATCGCGCGCTCCAGCATGTCGGGATTGCCGTAGGGCGACCAGGTGTCGCGGATGCCGTCGTTGCCGCCGAGCACGGTCACGCCGGCGCGCCGGCAGGCCATCAGCGGCGGCACGATGCGCGAGGGCGGCGCGCTGGTGATCAGCACCACGCCGAGTTCGGCCATGCGCACCAGCAGCGGCTCGCATTCGTTCGCTGGCAGGTCGCCCAGGCAGAAGCCGTGGCTGATCGCAACCTTGCCCTGCATGCCGAGCGCGGCGGTGCGCTCGAGGATCAACCCGAGCGAGAAGGCGCCCATGGCACCGGGCTCGTGCAGGTGGATGTCGAGCGGGCGGCCGTGGCGTCCGGCGATGGCGAAGAGCGTGTCGAGCGAACGCACCGGATCGCCGTCGATCGCGCAGGGGTCCAGCCCGCCGAGCACGTCCGCACCGCGGGCCAGCGCCTGGTCCAGCAGCTCGGCCGTGCCGGGGCGGCCCAGCAGGCCCGACTGCGGGAAGGCCACGATCTGGATCTGCTGCACCGGCGCGAGCGCATCGCGCGTAGCCAGCACGCCTTCGAGATGGCGCAGGCCGGCCTCGGTATCGACATCGACATGGGTGCGCAGCCGCGTCGTGCCCAGCGCCAGGAAAGCCTTCGCCAGCACCATCGACTGCGCGGCCGCGTCATGCCCGCTGGCCTTGCGGAAGGCGCGCTCGTTGTCGATCTTGTCGATGAGCCGGGTGCCGACCTCGTTGCGATACCAGTCCATGCCCCACATCGTCTTGTCCAGATGCGTGTGGCCTTCGACCAGGCCGGGCAGGAGCAATGCGCCGCGGCCCTCCTCCACCGCGCAACCGGCCGGCGGCTGCATGCCGGGGCCGATGGCCGCGAGCTTGTCGCCTTGCACCAGCACGTCGACCGGGGCGGCGCCCAGCGGGCGCACGTTGCGAATGAAGAGCGTGGTCATGAACCTCCTCGCGACCCTGTTCGCCGCTACACCCAGCCCGCACGCCGGAAGCGCCAGTACAGGTAGCCGCAAAGGCTCGTGATGAGCAGCAGTGCGGCCACGTAGCCGTAGCGCCATTTCAGCTCGGGCATGTGCTCGAAGTTCATGCCCCAGATGCCCGCGAAGGCGGTGCACACGGCAAAGATGGCCGCCCATGCGGCCAGGCGCTTGGTCACCTCGCCGTCTTCGATGGTCACCATCGAGAGGTTGACGTGGATCGCGGTGCCGATGGTGTCGCGGATCGAATCGATGGTGTTGTTGATGCGGCTCAGGTGGTCGATGACGTCGCGGAAATACTCCTGCGAACCGGCGCAGATCTGCGGCACGCGGCCGCCATGCAGCTTGCTGGTGCCTTCGAGCAGCGGCGCAACCGCGTGCTTGAGCAGCGTCAGGCGCTGCTTCAGTTCGTAGAGGCGCTTGATGCTTTCGCGCGCGACGCCCTTGGTGAAGATGCGCTGCTCGATGGTCTCGAGTTCGTCCTCGAAGGCATCGATGATCGGGAAGTAGCGGTCGACCACGGCATCCATCAATGCGTAGAGCACGAAGCCCGGGCCGTCCTTCAGAAGTTCGGGCTCGCGTTCGCAGCGTTCCCGCACTTCGGTGAAGCCGTGATCGCTGCGGTTGCGCACCGACAGCACGTAGTTGCGGCCGACAAAGACGTCGAGCTCGCCGATCTCGAGCGTACCGGGCCCGCCGGTGCCTGCTTCGAGCAGGTGCATCACGACGAAGAGCGAATCGGCGTACTCCTCCACCTTCGGCCGCTGGTGGCCGTTGTGGGCGTCTTCCACGGCCAGCGGGTGGAGGCCGAACTCGGCCTGAAGTTCGCTCAGTTCTTCGGGTGTCGCGTCGTGCAGCGCGACCCAGACGAAGCAACCGGGCAGCGAGACGTAGTCGCTGATATCCGAAACGGGAATGTCGGCCAGCTTGGTGCCGTCTTCGTAGACAACGCAGTTGATGAGCATGCGAGCGCCGGGCAAGGTGGAGAGAACGGGCATCTTGCCACGGCCGTTCGCCGTCGTAGTCTTTACGCCGGGCCTCTCGTTTTTTACGCGCTTTTTAGAGGCTCGCCCGTAGGCTCGCCATTCCTTTTTCTCTGCTTCTTTCGACGATGAAATCGCTTCGCATCCCGGCCCTCTCGTTCCTCGCTCTCGCCACCGTGCCCTTCTGCGCGAGCGCCCAGCTCACAGGCAACGTCGCCCTCACCAGCAACTACAAGTTTCGCGGTCAGGATCAGGACGTGCTTCGCAACGACGGCTTCGCCAAGACCAAGGGCTTCAAGCCCGCCATCCAGGGCGGCTTCGACTATGCCTTCGGCGAGAGCGGCTTCTACATCGGCAACTGGAACT